>CAJHXW010000204.1_pt1 | contig 16253 bp, 13 predicted proteins | sample 9198581 | NCBI WGS metagenome assembly CAJHXW01 (sample SAMEA7708328, study PRJEB35096) | sediment metagenome | biome: marine neritic benthic zone biome [ENVO:01000025]; feature: sediment [ENVO:00002007]; material: shallow marine sediment [ENVO:03000034] sea grass bed [ENVO_01000059] ...
ATTAACGTTGCAGCCCGCATAGAAGGACTTGCTGAAGCCGGAGGTATAAGCATTTCCGGGACAGCATACGACCAGGTGAAGAACAAGCTGGATCTTAAGTTCGGATATATGGGTGAGCAGACCGTCAAAAATATAGCTGAGCCTGTACGGGTGTATAAGGTTCTTATGCAGCCCGGGGCTGCAACCCCAATGGTAATGAGGCAAAAACTTGAAGTGCTCCTGTATGCTGCCGCCAGCTATGGAATACTTTGCTTTCTCTATTTAAAGTACTTACGTTATTTTATTGCCGATTCTAAATCAATGGTTTTGCTGCCGGTAAACTCGGTGTATTTAATCAACATTCCTCTATCAGTTTATATTACAGCTGGCGTTCTATTCATTGTTTCAATTCTATTGCTAACGAAATTTAAAAAAAAAGCACCTCAATTTTTCTTTAAAACACTTACAGGCGGGTTCGGTCTTTGTGTGGGCTTTTTTTTATTTTACCTGCCAGCCGTTTACCTTCCATTTGCTGCAGAATCAAGATTAAAGGAAACCTTTTATCAATCTGAAAATTTATTTGTTGAGGTTGTAAAAAATAATGTCAATATTTTCAAGGATACTGACAGTGATTCCCGGATACTGATGAAAGTTAATAGGGGCAATCTGCTGCTGCTGGCAGATGTTAGCAAAAAAGGTTCTCTAACTTGGAATAAGGTGCTGCTTGGGAAAAAAGAATACGGCTGGATATTGCGCGTTGTGCCCCCCAAGTTTGGCGTACCCGAAAAAAGGCTTACAATTACCTATAAATTTAACCTCAGGTATTTGGACATGTGCGCACTTTTAATCGGACTTCTCGGTTTTGCCTGGGGTTTTATTAAATTCAGAATTAGGACAGTTTGACATAAATTATTTTTCCAGTCGCTTTACAAGGTCGTCCTTATCTTCCGCTTTGCTTAATGCTTCATTATAATCCACCTTTTTGCGTCTCACCAGTTTGGCAAGCTCCTCGTTCATAAGCATATTTCCCTGCGCCTTTCCCGTTTGCATGATAGATTTAATTTGATTTATTTTTTCTTCGCGAACCAGGTTGGCAACCGCCGAATTGACAATAAGAACTTCCAGGGCAGCCGCTCGACCACCACCGATACACTTGCACAGCACCTGAGCCACTACACCTTTCAACGAATCACAAAGACCCACACGAACCCTGCTTTGTTGATCGGGTGGAAAGGAATCGATAATACGATCAAGGGCGCTGATTGCCGAATTGGTATGCAGGGTGCCGAAAACCAGATGACCGGTATTTGCGGTCTCAATGGCAAGGGATATGGTCTCGGAATCACGCAGTTCACCTACCAGAACAATATCCGGGTCCTCCCTGAAAGCGGCCCTTAAGGCACTGGAAAAACTGTTGGTATGGCGCCCGACTTCTCGTTGATTAATTAATGAGCGCTTACTTATGTGTACATATTCAATCGGATCCTCCATGGTGACGATATGGCTGCGGCGAGTATTGTTGATATAATCTATCATTGCAGCCAGTGTGGTTGACTTGCCGGATCCGGTAGGACCTGTAATAAGTACTAGCCCTTTGGGATGATCGGACAGTTTTTTCAAAATCTGCGGAAGGCCCAGTTGTTCAAAAGAAAGGATTTTAGTGGGAATAAATCGAAACACAGCTCCTATGCCCAGGTCATCACGAAAAAGATTAACACGGAACCTTCCCACATCAGATACGGAATATATAAAGTCACTGTCATTACGATTTGAAAATTCGTTTTTACTTCGTTTATCCATGACAGGATCCAATAACTCAAAAACCTCTTCTGCCCCAATTTTTTTTGCGTCGGCTATATCCTGAATTTCACCATCAATTCGCCAATGCGGAACCTGACCTGCCGACAAGTGGAGATCAGACGCTCCTTCGGCCACCATTCTTTTAAGTAAAGTGTCCAGCCTGGGTGAAGATCTGTCTTTGCCCTTTTTTTCATCTTCTTGAGGTTTTTCGGAAGATGCAGACCACTCCTTAACACCGGCCTGGGAACCCAGCACTTTATCAAATAGTTCATTGTCGATGCGCACCATCTGGAGCTCCATGCTTGGAAGAAAACCTCTCACGGCCCCGAGAACCCTGGAGCTGGGATCATTAACAAAACCTATGCGCAAAACATTTTGAGCTACTTGCAATGGCAGAACGCGGTGCCTGATGATAAAATCCATTGGAAGCATCTCTAAGATTTCCGACGACGGAAGATCTGTGTCCTTATCGTAATTTGGAAGAGGAATATTTGTTGAAAGCTGCTGCACCCTCCTGGCAAGGTTCTGGCTAACACCCGGCCCGAAGGCGGGTATGTGCTCAAACATATATTCAAACAGGGCTCTGTCAAACTTTAAGATCAAGGTTTTTTCAGTTGCCTGAACCGTTGCTGTACGTGGCTCATTTAGCAAAAGACCTATTTCCCCGATAATGCTGTTTGGTTTTATTCTTCCAAGCTCTATCATCCCACTAGTGGATTCATGCTGGTGCAGAATGGAAACCTCTCCTTTAATAAGCATAAAAAATGCCTCAGACGGATCATTTTGTTTTACGATAACTTCATGAGGATCATATTGGCAAAGCTTTGCACGGCTTGCAATCTTTATAAGTGAATCTTTTTTAAGAGAACCGAACATATCGGCCTTTCCCATTGCTGTGGCTACCATTTTCAAAGCATCATCTTCAATCTTCAGAATTTTCATAACCTAATCTCCTTTATACTGATGATTTCCTGTATTTCTGCCTAAATTATCATATGTTTTGTCCCTATAGTCAAGTATCATCATCAGTATAATCAGAGTAAACGCATCTGGAAAAATAAAATCAGAATAAATCATTTTAAAAAGATGAGTTTATGGGTTTTTTTTCTCCGCTTTGCGAAAAGAAAATATTATAAAGCTTCGGATCGGTTCCAAAGGTAACACGATTTTAAAATGCGTTTATGTTGTGTCACAGCATTGGTTTAAAACAACAGAGGGAATACATTTTTCTTTGACAATTAAGTATTCCTGTTTTATATACGCCGTAATTTTTTGAAGGCCTACCGGCATTGAAAGTTTGCAGTCAGAAACCGCACAGATCTGAGTCCTAAAAGTTCCCGACTTTTAAGTTGGTATTCAAAACATTTTATATGAAACATTTTACAAATGCTATGCGACCTTTGATAAATGGCAATTTATGTTCGAGTTCAAGAAAGGCGATCCGTCTCAGGTGGATCAACTGCAGGAATATAAGGACTATTTCGAGGATTGAAATTTGAGCCTGACGCAGAAATTGGGCATAAAGTGACGTTTCGAAGTCTACGCTTATCTGCAAAGGTCTCTCTTTTATCACGGAGCTCTTAACTATATTATGGAAACAGTGACTTCTATCAAGCCTTTTGCAGCTATAGCCCTTTCTTTTTTCTGCCCCGTCCTTATTATCGCCTCTTATAAAAAACCGAATTTGAGAGAACTCTGGACTTTCGTTATTGCATTTATAAAGTTCGCTATTATCGCCTCCATGCTTCCGGCGGTCATGGGAGGCCAAAAGATAGTCTATCATCTTGTTGAAATCCTGCCCGGAGTTGGAATTTCTTTTAAAGTGGATGCCTTTGGTCTTCTTTTCGCCATGGTTTCATCTTCTTTATGGATCGTAACAACCGTCTATTCCATCGGGTATATGCGGCCACTCAAAGAACATTCCCAAACCCGGTACTTCAGCTATTTTGCGCTGGCTCTTTCATCGGCTGTGGGAGTCGCATTTTCCGCCAATCTCCTCACTCTTTACCTGTTTTACGAAATGCTGTCGCTTTCCACCTATTCCCTGGTCACACACCACCAGGATGCGCAGTCACGTGCTTCGGGCAGAAAATATTTAACCTATCTCATGGGCGGCTCCATTGCATTTTTTCTCCCGGCAGTCATATTAACTTATCACCTTACCGGTACGCTGGACTTTTCAAATCAGGGGATATTGACAGGTGCAGCTTCAGGCACAATTCTTACGGTGATGTTTCTTCTTTTTCTTGCCGGCATCGGAAAGGCCGCCATCATGCCTATACATGCATGGTTGCCATCTGCAATGGTAGCTCCGACGCCTGTCAGCGCACTGTTGCATGCTGTTGCTGTTGTTAAAGTCGGTGTATTTTCGGTGTTGCGCGTTTGTTTATATATATTCGGAACAGACCTGCTTAACAGTCTGTCTTTAGATGTCTTTTTGCTTTATTTTGCATCGATCACGATTATTGTCGCTTCGCTTTTTGCACTTAAACAGGATAACTTAAAAGCCAGACTTGCCTATTCCACGGTAGGCCAACTATCTTATATCGTTCTGGCAGGAGGACTAATCAGCCTTTCAGGCATCTCCGGAGGAATGCTCCATATTGCCATGCACGCCTTTGGCAAAATTACTCTCTTTTTCTGTGCCGGAGCAATCCTGGTGAATACCGGAATAAAAAATATCAGCGAAATGAAAGGATTGGGGAAAAAGATGCCGTTTACAATGGCCGCATTTTTTTTAGGCTCTTTAAGTGTCATCGGGATGCCTCCTTTTGGCGGATTTTTAAGCAAATGGTATCTGGCACTGGGATGCATTGACGTCCGTCAGATTCCCATACTGGTTGTTATTTTAACCAGTTCTTTGCTAAATGCTGCCTACTTTCTACCCATCGTTTATCATGCCTTTTTTACCGATCCAGATGATAAAGGGCCTGTAAAAATCCAGGAAGCACCTTTGCTGGCAGTGGCCCCGCCACTATTTACCGCATTTGTATCTTTTTTGCTCTTTGTCTATCCTGGTTTTTTTTTAAAGCTGGCAAAAATAGCGGCTAGGGGATTGGTCGGAGGATAAACTATGATGGCGTCGTAAAAAGTCTCATCTACTGCGTTGTAGCGGTTTTTCAGGAACTCGACATACTATATCGTATAGTCTCGTCCCCGAAAATTCGCTACGCCTTGTATATGATATTTTTTACTTAGCCATCCTTTGTTTGCTTATTTAATGATTTTTTATGGGATTAAAAATTATGAATGAGGAAAACGCACACCAAGAGAAAATGGAACTTTCGCACGAGCCTATCCCGGTATATGTAAAAATCTTTCATGTTGCCATCATCATTGGTGTGTTATGGCTTGGCATTATTTTTTGGAGAAGTTTTTAGATTTTATTTTTCCGGCTTGCCCGGATGATGGAGATAAAGGTCAAATGAAAAAGGAAATAAAAATTTTTGATAAACCCCAAAATGTTAAAAGACTTTTATACATTTTTTATGCGTCACTTCTTGTCCTTTTGATTGCTGATTTTTTTATTCATAAACATGCCGACTTCCCATGGGAAGCCGCTCCTGAATTTTTTGCCGTTTACGGGTTTGTATCGTGTGTGGCTTTAATTTTTATTGCTAAAATCTTGCGCAAAATAGTCAAAAGAAAAGAAAATTATTATGATTAACTCTATTCCTCCGGCAGCTGTATTTATCATTGGCGCTTTATTTATCCCGATTTTAAAGGGCAAAATTAAGTCCATATACATGCTCTTTCTTCCGGTATTTGCATTTTATATACTGGCAACCATTCCTATCGGTGAGCACTGGGTGGTCCGCCTGCTCGATTACGATTTGATTTTTGGACGGATAGATCGCCTAAGTCTGGTATTCGGGTATATTTTTTCTATCATATCGTTTATTGCCATCCTTTTTGCAATACAAATAAAGGATGACGTACAGCATATATCGGGTCTGATGTATGCCGGTGGCGCTTTGGGGGTCACCTTTGCCGGTGATTTTTTCTCTCTTTATATCTTCTGGGAGATAATGGCCGTTGCGTCAACATTCCTGATTTTAGCCCGCCGAACCGAGAAATCACATGCCGCTGCTTTTCGATACATACTGGTTCACGTTGTCGGAGGACTCTTTCTTTTGGCAGGAATCATCATCTATGTTTCCAAAACAGGAACCACTGAATTTGCATTCATGGAGCTTAAAGGACTTGAAGCCTATCTGATATTTTTTGGTATCGCCGTCAATGCGGCAATTCCACCCCTGCATCCCTGGCTGCAGGATGCCTATCCTGAGGCCACCGTAACCGGAGCTGTTTTTTTAAGCGCTTTTACAACCAAAAGCGCCGTGTATGTCATGGCACGCATTTTCCCGGGAGCAGAACTCCTGATCTGGCTGGGAGCCTTAATGACTGCCATACCCATATTTTATGCGGTTTTGGAAAATGACATACGGCGGGTTCTGGCTTACAGCCTGATTAACCAGGTCGGTTTTATGATGTGCGGCGTGGGTATCGGAACGGCACTGGCTATTAACGGAACCGTTTCCCATGCTTTCTGTCACATCCTTTACAAGGCTTTGCTGTTTATGTCTGCAGGCGCGGTTCTCCATATGACAGGCAAGATAAGGTGCACAGACCTTGGAGGTTTATACAAAACCATGCCTGTGACCTGCCTGTTTTGCATGATTGGTGCGGCCTCCATTTCTGCATTCCCCATGTTCAGTGGCTTTATAAGCAAATCTATGATCGTCAGCGCCGCAGGACACAATAAATTGACTGTTGTCTGGCTTATTTTGCAATTTGCTTCGGCAGGTGTATTTCATCATGCCGGAATCAAAGTCCCGTTCTTTACATTTTTCGGACACGACTCTGGAATCAGGGCGAAAGAACCCCCTCTGAACATGATGATTGCCATGGGGATTGCCGCCTTTTTATGTGTATTCATCGGTTTATTTCCCCAACCCTTATACAATATTTTGCCCTATCAGCCGGTTGATTATATCCCTTACACAGGCGCACACATTGTCGGTCAGCTTCAACTGCTCATGTTCGGGGCCCTGGCCTTTACCCTTCTTATACTTTCGGGGTATTATCCTGCCGAGTTAAGGGCAATCAATCTGGATACCGACTGGTTTTATCGCAAAGGTTCAAAACTGGTGGTAAATATTTTCACCGGTATCTCCATGAAGATTGCTCAAATATGCGATTTTCTGTTTATAAAATTTCTCCCTGAAAAACTGGGTGCCATCAGCAGAAAACCTCTGGTCATCTTAATCGGTCTGTATAGTAAAACTGTTGGTAAAGATACCACACCCCTTGAAGGATTTAATGAGGATGCAAAGCCGGAGTCCGTCAATCTTATGCCGGCTGGAATTTCTGTTCTTCTGTCGGTCTTTTTTCTGCTGCTTTTGGCAGTCATCTTTTTTGCCGGATTATAAACATTTAACTCAACAAACCAATTTAAATAATAGTGAAACTTTTTGGGCACACTATTTTTTTGATGAACCCGTAACAAGTAACGCCAATGTCTAAGTAAAAAGGGAGCTAAAGGATGACTGATAAAACACATCTTTATGTATTGTGAACAAATGATAATCCGATAACAGCGGAAAAGATGGTCTTTATGTATACTATAAATTCTCTGATTCATGGTTGGTGGGAAAAAGTGACCCTCATTATTTGGGGTGCACCTGCAAAATTGGTGGGTGAAGATGAAACAATGCAGGAAAAAATTAAGGAGGCCTTAGATGCAGGTGTCCATTTAACCGCATGCAAAGCCTGCGCAGATCAATTAGGAGTAACGGAGACTCTCCAAAAACTTGGAATTGAAGTGAAATATTGGGGCGTTCCCCTTACGGACCTTTTAACAAAGGAGGAAGCTCTTTTAACGATATAACCTGTTAAATGAACCTATCAGTTCAATGGTAGTCACCCCTATTTATCGAAACATTTATAGAATGCTTTTTTTTCTGAATCCCCGATGATACTTTTCATCATAGATATCGAATGGTGGTGGCGCAATAATAAGCCGATTATTTTCGATACCCTTGACGCTCGTTGTGGCCTGATGAATCGAATACCAGTCTCCTATATCCTTTCCCTCTTTATCAAGTATATTAAATCCAAATATGTGTACAAAATCCAGATCCAAGGCTTTTGTTTGCATATTCAGAACTAATTTTTTAAAAGTTTCAGGGGTAAATTCTCTCTTCTTCCACATTTTAGAAACGAGAGTGTATCTCTTGTCAATGCCGATTATCGCAGTGGGATATATATCACGCCCGCTTATATAATAATTTAATTCAGGTTTTACCTCATAACTTTCAAAAGACTGCGTAATATCGCGGTTCGGATCAATATGCCCATAACCAGACATGCGCCATCCTGCACATCCTAAAGTCAATAACCATATAAGGACACAAACAAGAGAAATCAGATATATTCTTTTCATTGATTTCATAATGTTACTCCTTTTTATCAAAAGTTTTATAACCTTTCTATCTCTTTTCCTTATAGTACCTAATAGAAAAATTAAGCAGCAATCTGAAGATGTCAAAGCCTGCGATTATCTGTTCAAGTTCAAGAGAGTCTAAACGGAATATGTTTTGGTCGGTTTTTTCCTAAGAGGGGTCTAGGAGGAGAGTTAAAGGAAACATCCTGGCTGTCATTTAATTTCCCGGATTGATCATTTGGTCCGGCTTCTGGGCCAATTTGTTGATTGGGAATTTCGTCTAGAGGTGTAGGCGACCATTAACAACTCTAAAAGCGCAAAGTAAATTACCATTTTTTTATCAATTTTGTCACTGTTCTTGTTTTCAATTGATTACATGATATCGCAATATTTCAGAAAAGTGGGAAAACGCTTTTTTTTCTTCTGCTTATCTGCAGTATTCTGAGGAAACGAAAGCAAGTTATTTTTCTCACCCACTTCACTCTTTTACTTAACAACTTGATTTTTTATATTTTTCTGCTATGCTATGTAAACAAATTGTAGCCGTTCACGGATTGAAACTTGAAAGCCATATTTCCAATATTTAATTTTTAATTTCAGCATATCGTGAACGCTTAAATGAAACCACGCTTTTTGATCCAACGGAATAACAGAGAAAATGCCTGTATTTGAATATAAAGCTCTGGATGTGAAGGGAAAATCCACTTCCGGGATAATAGATTCAGACAGTGCTGTGGCAGCACGGCAAAAGCTTCGTGCCGGTGGGATTTTTCCTGTCTCGGTAATGAAGGTAGATGACACGCCGACCAAAAAAGAGTCTGGAACCTATCGTCTGTGGCGGCCTATCAGACGTATCGGAGCATATGAAGTTTCCGTAATGACACGGCAGCTTTCTACCCTGGTTGGTACGGGCTTTCCCCTGGTAGCCGCTATTGATGCTTTGATCCCAAACACCAAATCTCATGTTTTAAAAAAATATTTAGCCCGGATAAAGGATTCAATCGTTGAAGGAAACAGCTTTGCAAGTGCGCTTTCTCTTTATCCGGGAACATTTCCTCCACTTTATATTAACATGGTTCGAGCGGGCGAAACTTCCGGCACGCTCGAAATTGTATTAGAGCGTTTGGCAGAAATTACTGAAAAGCATCAGGCATTAAAAGATAAAATTAAGTCAGCTCTGGTGTACCCCATAATCATGCTTTTTATCGGATCGGGTGTTTTGTTTTTTTTGCTTGTCTATATCGTTCCCAGTATCACTTCTATTTTTGCCGATATGAACCAGGTACTTCCCGCTTCGACACGTTTATTAATTGCCGCAAGCAATATTTTTCAATCCTACTGGTGGGGGATTCTTATTATTGTATCGGCAGCGGCATTGGCCATTCACAGGGTTAAAAAAACAGAAAAGGGGCGTTATCTGTATGATAAAATCCTGCTTTTTATGCCGGGTCTCAGCCTTTTAACCAAAAAGCTTTCAATAGCCAGATTTTCCAGAACCCTTGGCTCGCTTCTTGAAAACGGTGTTTCCATGCTCCCTGCTTTAGAGATTGCAAAAAATACTGCAGAGAATGTACTGATTTCCGCTAATGTTGAAGAAGCTGCCGAGGAAGTTGGAAAAGGCCAGGCTCTGGCCACGGCGCTGGCGGCAAAAGATATCTTTCCTCCTCTTTCCATTCAAATGATACAGGTGGGGGAACAAAGCGGCAAGCTGGAAGAGATGCTGAATAAAGTGGCCGATGTATTTGAAAATGAAGTCGAAACAAGCGTGATGCGGATGACAACCATGCTTGAACCGGTTATGATCCTTGTCATGGGGGTGATTGTTGGTTTTATTGTCCTTTCCATATGTCTTCCGATTTTTGAAATGAACCAGCTTATTCTTTAGAAGCACTATGTTTAAAGAGCGCTTCACTTTAGGCCTTAAATCTGCCGCTGGTTGATGCTCTCAAAAGCCACTCCTCAAGTTCCTCTAAGGACTGCTCCTCTTCATCCTATCGCGGTCCGAATTTCTGCTTCCACTGCTCACCTCCTTTTTGAAAAGATACATCATTCTTATCAATCCGGACAATGAAAGCGCCTTCGATGCTGCTGCCTTCACGAAGAATGCGGCCGTTCACCACACAAATGCGTTCTTTGGAATCACTGCTCCAGGCAATCGCTTGAAGTTTCAGGCCGCTGCCGCCTGATGATTTAAAGGGAAGAGATGATCTTGCAGACCTTGTTTTTGTGCGGTTGTTTCCGTAAGTTTTTTCTTTCAACACCTCTCTTGATGCAGGAGTCTTCATTTTGCTAAAACCGGGTAAATTTTTTGTTTTTTTTATTTTTTTGGATGGCTTCGCACGTCTCTTGCGTGACTTTAAATCAGGAACGGAGGCGATCTTTACTTTCTCCTTCTTTGGTTTGGCCGGTATGGCTTTTCGTACAACCAAAACTTCACCCGGGGATTTTTTGCCTTTAGAGACCTTTTCCCTGGCTAATAAAAACACGCTTGCTGAGATTATAATGATGGCTGAAAACAGAATTAAAAAAAGCTTAAAATACATTTGCCTTTTAGTCACTCCATTTTCAACTGTCTTTTTAACATCTACAGGATATGGCTGGCTGTCACCATACCTGGGGGTTTCTTCTTCAAGTTTTTTTAAGGCCTTTAATATAGAACTCAATCTTAAAGCTCCTTTAGGGCTGGTGAAATTGTTGGGTGGTATAAACCAACCGGCCCCCCAGCTTCCAAATCTTCCAGCTTATTGCCTTTAATTGGTAATGTGCGGTAATTTTAAAGATTTTTTTTCATTATAAAGTACTATTTTTGTTAACGGACCGACAAGGGCATCCGCTTTCAGACCGTACTTTGCTTGAATCGTCTTTATTGCTGCTTTTGTCTGTTCGTCATAAACCGGATCTATTTTAATCTTATTATATCCTATATCGTGAAGATGCATTTTTAGTGCGATAATCGACTCCTGTGGAGAAGTAAGGGGAATGGTTCCCTGAAGAGAAAAAATATTTTTCCATAATATATACGCCCTGCCTACCCAGAATTTTTTTATTTCATCAGGTTTCGCTACAATCAGGCCGTCATTGACTTTGAATGTAATCTGTCTTTCATTAATTTTCTCTATGGTAAGATACCGGGGCAATGAAACACCGGGAAGAGATAATTCAAGGATTGCCGGAAGGTTCAATTTTTTTACCCCTTCCAGGTTACCTTTAATGCGATGGATCAAAAGCGATTTTTCCTTTGCTGCAATTTTGAAAAAAGTGGAATCTTTTTTCGTGTTCCATATATGCGGTTTGATATCATTTGATGTGTTCCACAATGAAAAGGCGGTTTTCATCGCCATGTTTCTTGAAGAACGGCTCTGCATGGCCTTAAGGTATGCCTCCAGGTTATCTATTTTAATGGACTTGACCGGTTTGGAATTCGGCTTTTGGGCTACAGAAGATTTTTGATTGATTGCAGGCTGATTTTCTCCGAAAGTTTGAGGAGGTAATACTTTTTTTCTGACAATTTTTTCACCCGGTTTTGCTGAAATTCGTTTTTCCTGTGTTGCAACTGATTCCCCCATACTATTAGCACCCGGGCGGTAAAAAGTAGCCACCAAAAGAGCGACGCATAACAGGAAAATGGCCAGCAATGAATTCTTTCCATCCCAAAAAGAATATTGCTTTAAAAAACCTCTCCCGGCCAGTTCCTTTATTGAAGATCGAACAATACCTGACGTAATCTTGTGTTGATCTAGGCTGTATGCTGTTAAAAGAGACCGATCACATACAATATTAATCAATCTTGGAATACCCCTTGAAAATTTATAAATAAAATAAAAAGCATACCGGGTAAACTTGGTCCCAGGTTTTCGGGATGCGATATGAATGCGGTGTTGGATGTACTCTATGGTCTCTTTTGCGGTTAAAGGAAAGAGGTGAGAGCTTACGTTTATTCTCTGTCCAAGCTGTCTGAGCTCATGGGAGTCGAGTATATCTTTAAGCTCAGGCTGTCCCACCATGATAATTTGCAAAAGCTTGCTTTGATTGGTTTCCAGATTGGATAGCAATCTTAGCTGTTCTAAGACTTCATAGGAAAGATTCTGAGCTTCATCAATGATCAGGACGACCTTTTTCCCCGAAGCCTTTTTTTTCATCAGAAAGGTATTTAAGGTGTCGATCAGTTCTTTGATTGTATTTTTGTCCGAGCTGATCCCGAACTCATCGTTAATGGACTTTAAAAGCTGTATTGAATCGAGTTTCGGGTTAAAGATATAAGCAGCTTCTGTCTCCTTTTCTATTTTTTCTAAAAACGCCCTGCAAAGTGTGGTCTTTCCTGTTCCCACTTCACCGGTTATTTCAACAAACCCTTCACCCTGGTAAATGGCATAGTTCAGATTGGCCATGGTTTCTTCATGGCTCCTGCTCAAAAAAAGGTATGCAGGATTCGGGACCAGCTGAAACGGTCCCTCCCTGAACCCAAAGAAGTTATTATACATGTATCTTGCTCCTGCAATTTCGCATGGATATTTTCTTTTTCGCTATTTCAAAATTTGATAGATCCTGACACGCTGGCGCTAACCTTGCCAATAATTTAAACGTTTATTATAAATGGATATTTCTTCTGTGTCAAATTAAGATAAAAAACAGCTAAAAATCGCAGGTTGACGACTCACCCTTATATGAGATATTTCATTTTAGGAGTGTCTATAACCATACAGACCTCACTTATGCTTTGCACCTGGTGATTTTATTATTTCAGAGGGAAATACGAAAGTGGAACATGGATTTATATTTGATCTTAATCCGATTATTACCACCATCGGCCCGTTGCAGCTCAGATACTACGGCCTGATTTTTGCCGCCATGCTTGGAATCGGTTTCCTTTTGTGGCGCTGGCAGATGATGAGGGGCGGTTACAGCTCTGATCTGGCACGTAAGTTTTTCATATGGGGTGTTATTGCAGTTCTGGCCGGATCACGGTTGGGACACTGTCTGTTTTATGAGCCGGAGCGTTATCTGGCAGACCCGATTTCCATTTTATTCCTTTGGCAAAGCGGATTAGCGAGCCACGGTGCAACTGTCGGTCTAGTTCTGGCAATGCTTGGTTTTTCAATCAAGCACGATCTCCCCTTCATCGAAATCATGGACCGGTTTTCCATGTCAGCAGCCACAGGCGCAACTATGGTTCGGCTGGGGAATTTTTTTAACTCCGAAATTGTGGGCCGGGCCACGGATGTTCCCTGGGCAGTACAGTTTGTCATCTACGACCGGATGATGGGAATCGCACCCACTCCCCGCCACCCTTCTCAGCTCTATGAATTCGCCTTGGGTATATTGGTGCTTATTTCTCTATATCTGGTCGACCGCAAAGCCGGTTTGGAGAAACGCCCGGTCGGGCTTTTATCCGGCATGTTTTTGACTCTCTATTTTGGCGGGCGTTTCTTCATCGAGTTCTTTAAGGAATATCAGACCGGCCTTAAACATACCCAGGCTCTTACCATGGGCCAGTATTTGTCCATCCTCCCGTTTATGGCAGGAATCGGTCTTGTAATCTGGTCTATGACCAAAGGAGAACCCACCAACGTTTAGAGCCGGCTAAAATATAATACCCGTTAGGTTTTAAACATTATATCCAATCCCCCCGGCTGGCAAAACAGCAGCCGGGGAGAAACGAACTGGAGAATGGAACTATTGATAGTATCCGGTAGTTGTCACAGAATTGGGACTGGGTTCTGCTGGTGCGGTGGCCGGAGTCATGGAAGCTAATCCACCAATTAAACCAATCGTGTATTGTGAGATAGTACCCGCTGTAGAATTGGCAACGTAAACATAGTTCCCCGATGGATCGACGCTAACAAAATGAGGTGTATTTTCTGTTGCCACAGTGGCCGGAGTCATGGCAGCCAGCCTTCCGTTCGTTCCGATGGTGTATTGGGAGACATTATCATCATTTCGATTGGAAACATAAGCGTAGCTGCCCGTTGGATCGATAGCCACGGAATAAGGACGATCCCCCGCCGACACCGTGGCCGGGACCATGGCTGTCAATCTCCCGTCTGTTCCGATGGTGTATTGTGAGACATTTGCATCAAGATAATTGGTCACATAAACGTAGCTGCCTAAGGGATCGGTTTTAATGGAAACAGGGTAATCCCCTGTCGTTACCGTGGGCGTAGCCATTGCAGTCAGTGCCCCGCCCGCACCAATTATGTACTGTGAGATAGTGTCATCAAGATAATTGGCCACATAAACATATCGACCCGATGGGTCCACTGTAACGGAAAAAGGACCACTCCCTGTTAACACCGTGGCCGGGGCCATGGGTAACAATCCCCCGTCTGTATCGATGGTATATTGTGAGATGTTATCATCATTGTAATTGGCAACATAGGTGTAGCTGCCCGATGGGTCCACAGCGATGGAAACAGGTTCTTCCCCTGCCGCCACCGTGGCAGGGGTCATGGGAGTCAATGAGCCGTCAACACCGATGGTGTATTGCGATACATTATCATCAATATAATTGGCCACATAGACATAGCGGCCAGAAGGGTCAGCCATCACACCATGAGGGAAATCTCCTGTTGCTACCGTAGTCGGAGCCAAGGCACTGAGGGTTCCGTCCGTACCGATAGTGTACTGTGAAATGAGGTCCTGATGATAATTAGCAACGTAAGCATACTTGGCCATAACCGAAAGTGGAGCAGATCCTTGGGTCATGGCGATGGATCTAGGGCTTGCCCGTGTAGCAGCCACGGTAGGAGCCATGGCAGACAGTTTCCCGTCTGTTTCAATAATAAACTGCGAGATGTTATTATCATGTTCATTGCCGACATAGGCATAACTACCTGTTGGATCAACCATGATCGAAGCGGGATGATCTCCTGTATCCACCGTGGGCGGAGTCATAGGGTCAGCGAACCATCCACGCCGATGGTATACTGTGAGACATTCTCATCGCGGTAATTGGCAACGTAAACGTAGCTGCCGGAAGGATCGACCGTTACAGCCCAGGCTTGATCCCCGGCTACCACCGTGGCTGTACTCATGGCGGTCAATGTTCCGTCCGCGCCAATGGTGTATTGGGAAATATTATTATCATGTCGGTTAGTTACGTAAACGTAGCTGCCGGAAGGATCGACAGTAATGAAATGAGAACCATCCCCTGCTGGCACCGTGGCCGGGGTCATGGGAGACAGTGAACCGTCTGTGCCAATAGTATACTGGGAAATATTATCATCAGCCAAATTAGCAACGTAGGCGTAACTCCCGGAAGAATCAATCGCCATGGAAAAAGGATTATCTCCCGTTGCCACCGTGGCTATCGCCATGGGAGTCAGCGTTCCGTCTACATTGATGATAAATTGGGAGATACTATCACCCGAGGCATTAACGGCATAGACGTAACTGCCAGATCGATCTAATGTGACAAAAATGGGCGCATCCCCGGTTGCTACTGTAACCGGGGTCATGGCAGTCAGCGAGCCATCTGTCTCGATGATATACTGAGAAATATTATCATCAAGGTAATTGGCGACATAGGCAAAACTGCCGGAAGGATCGACGGTCATGGAAAGAGGGTAATCCCCCGTGTCGATGCGGTTCTGGTAATGCAGCCGTCCATCGGAATCGACAGCATAGATTAAAACCAGATCCTGGCCCCGGTTTGCCACGTAGGCAAAACGCGGATAAACCGAACCGGTACTACTACCTCCACCGCCACCGTCATCGCTGCTGCTTCCACAACCGCAGCCAATGGACATAAAAACAACCAAAGAAAGAATAAAACCAAAATAAACCAGATGAACGATCTTTATTCGCCATTTTTCCATGTCGTTTCCTCCTTTTATAGTAATCAATAAAAAAGCCGGATTACCTCTTTTCAGGGCAACCCGGCCATCCTTTTTTGCTGATCGCTCACAGCTTACAGCCCATCGTCGAAAAATCTTTAATGGTAACATCTATGAGCGTAAACTTTGAGCTATAATCTACTCGCTATACAATTAGGATCCGTGGCTTTCCGTCCCCCGATTTCTCAGAGTTTGGC
>CAJHXW010000225.1_pt1 | contig 16191 bp, 15 predicted proteins | sample 9198581 | NCBI WGS metagenome assembly CAJHXW01 (sample SAMEA7708328, study PRJEB35096) | sediment metagenome | biome: marine neritic benthic zone biome [ENVO:01000025]; feature: sediment [ENVO:00002007]; material: shallow marine sediment [ENVO:03000034] sea grass bed [ENVO_01000059] ...
CTGAGTTTCATGATGTATATGATCGTGCCGGACACACCCGCGCCACCATTCGTGGTTTCATAAAGTACCTGCTGTCCTATGAGCAAAGTCGACAAAAAAAGCAACCCTGAACTCCTGAACCTCTGAACCGTGAACCTGTAACGCTTAAATTCTTTTCCATAATTACAGAAAATCCTTTACCCGCGATATCATACCTTCTGCATCACCCGGATTCATCCACACAATTTCAGGGTCTGCATTGAACCAGGTCATTTGCCGCTTTGCATATCTTCTTGTATCTCTCTTCAGAGTCCTTAAAGTCTCGTCCCACGAAAGGCGCCCTTTGACAAAATCTACTATATGTCGATAGCCTATGGACTGCATGGATTTGAGGTTTTCCGAATAGCTCCTGTCAAGAAGATATTTGACCTCATCCACAAGCCCTTTTTCTATCATTGCATCTACCCTTTTGTTTATGCGATCATAAAGTTCCTCTCTTTCCATTCTCAGGCCGATTTTAAAAACTTTATATCGCTTATTCTTGAACCCGTGACTTTCCTGGTGTTTTGAAATGGTTTCCCCGGTTGCCTCAACCATTTCAAGAGCCCTTATTATTCTGTAAGTATCATTTGGATGGATTTTCCCTGCTGCATCCGGATCGCATGCGGTCAGCTTTTTGTGGAGGAGACCGGTTCCGTGAATGACCGCTTCTTTTTTTAATATGTTACGTATATCGTAATTTACGGTGTCAGCATCGAAAAGGCCATGAACAAGCGCTTTTATATATAGCCCGGTACCTCCGACAACAAGCGGAGAAATCCCATCGATATATAGTTCTATTATCTTTTCATGCGCCCTTTCGGAAAATTTTGCCGCATCAAAATTTTCATCCGGATCAACGATATCTATTATATGATGACGAACCCGGCCCTGTTCCTCAACGGTCGGTTTAGCTGTACCGATATCCATGTACCTGTATACCTGCATCGAGTCCGCACTGATGATCTCACCATTAACGGCACCTGCAATATCAATGGCAACAGAAGTCTTTCCGATTCCCGTTGGACCGCATATAATAACAACTTTTGTTTTTTCAACAGCGATAGACATTGTGAAATGAATGAAAGGATAAGAACTTGCTTTCCAATGCAAAAGGACCGGAAAAACTTCCCGGTCCTTTTTATTTAAACGTATTATTGTTTAGCAACAACATGGGTCGACATAACACCCGCAGCGATCAACGACATAGCAACCACATGGATCAGATACTATATAACAGCGGGAACTGGAACTATCCTTTTTCGACCCGTCCTTTTTTTTAGTTTCTTTTTTATCGCTCATAAGATCACCTCCCATTTATCAGAAAGCATTCATGCTTGATTCATTCATTACTCGCTGAAATAAATTGGGTATTTAGACCTTGCTTCATGGAAACATCAAGCTTGAATATAAAATTCGTCTTTACGACTTCAATTTTCATCTAAAGCCTTTCCCATCCAAGCTGTCGATTATGCATGCTGCAAGTTCTATTATAAAATAAGGCATAATTCAGTCTTTGCAACCCTTATTCGGTTTGTATTTGAAAACATCATGAACCCTATCTTTAAAACAATCTCAGTGCCTATGGCGGCGTTGTGGAACGGTTCAAAATACTCACATACGACGTGTATGCTCCGCTTTTTCACCGTTCCACGCATTGCCCTGAACTCTTAACCTTATTTTTGAGATAGATTCATGCTTAAACACAAATGTAAGTTTCTTGGCAGAAACAACGCCAGGCTTTTAAGCTGTAAAGTTATCCAATCGGTGTTTCATAGGCTTTAACATCTTTAAATAATATTGGCTATTTTCCTGATCAACCGCTAAACCATTTAGCTCCCAAGCGAGGCTATCATGGGAACTGTGAGTAAGATATTATAAATATAATCCTCTTGACAAAATCAAGGATACCCTATAATCGATTCGCTGGCATGCAAACCACAGACACGCTGAATTTCCCCGGAAAAAATCAAGGAGGTTTTTTAAATGTTATTTGATGTGTTGCTTTATGCCTCTCTGACAATCTGTATCCTTGGACTGATTTATAAGCTTTCCAACTGGTTTACGCAAAAAATTGGATTTCAGGCATATAGGTTCACCACCGCACAGCGTGTTGGTGCTGCAGCCAAAGGCATCACTGCCATTATTTTCAGCCCGAAAATTCTGACTCTAATCAAGGTCTTCATCCTTGATGTATTATTGCAGCTACGCATTTTAAAAGAAGACTTTCTCCGCTGGTTGATGCATATGCTTATTTTCTGGGGATTCATTTTGTTGGTGCTGATGCATGCCATGGAAAGTATCATCACAGAGCCCCTGTTCAGCGATTACTATTCCACTGTCAACCCCTTTATGTTCTTAAGAGACATGTTCGGCTTCATGGTAATCATCGGCATTATAATTGCGATTTTCAGGCGGTTTATCATAAAAGTTCCCAGGCTGAAAACCAGTACCATGGATCACTATGCCATCATTATCGTGGCACTGATCATGTTGTCGGGCATATTCCTGGAAGGTCTTAAAATCACTTCAACCACAGATTTCATGAGAATGCAGGAAGACTATGCCGGACTGGAGGACGAAGAAGAGATACAAGCGCTTAAAAGCTACTGGGTCAAGGAATACGGTCTTATTTCTCCTAACCTCAAAGCGCCCTTTGACGAAGATGTCCTAGCTATGGGTGAAGAAATAAACGAGGGAAATTGTATTGACTGCCATTCCAAACCGCAGTCTGCCTTTACAGGATTTGTGGCAAGCAAAATTTTAAGCCCGATTGCCCCATCACTTGACCGTGCCGGTGGGGTTACCTTCCTGTGGTACATCCATTTTATCGCATGCTTTTTCGGACTGGCCTATCTTCCCTTCAGCAAGATGCTCCATATATTTGTGACTCCATTGAGTTTAATGGCAGGAGCGGTTATGGATAAGACAAACTCTGATCCAGCCAATATTGCAACCCGTCAAGCCATGGAACTGGACGGTTGCACACAATGCGGAACCTGCAGTTTGCGATGTTCGGTGGGTGTGGCATTTGATAAAATCGGCAATAACACCATTTTGCCTTCCGAGAAAATGAAGTTCTTGAAAGCATATGCCGCCTGCCAAGAACTTGACGAAAAAGGAATGCGGACGATTTTACAAGGCATATACCTTTGTACCAACTGCGATCGTTGCACAGTGGTCTGCCCGGCGGGTATCATACTTAAGGATTTATGGTTGAATGTGCGGGAGGAACTCATTTTAAAAGGTCTGCCCGTATCACTGGTTCTTTCCCAGTTCTCATGGTACCGCGGATTGAATCGGGAGTATCTCGATTCTGAAACCTATACAAAACCCATATCTCAGGCCAGGAAATCTGTTGCCGATCAATGTGTCTTAGTTAACCAGCCTGACAAGGTCATCCCCTTAACACCCATTAACAAAGAATTTAAGGACCGGTTCGCAGATTCCCATCAAGCCGACACGTTCTCTTTCTGTTTTTCCTGCGAAAATTGCAGCACAGTTTGTCCTGTTACAGGCGCCTATGAGAATCCACAGGATACAGTCGGTTTGTTGCCTCACCAGATTATGCGTTCCCTTGGCCTGGGCCTCAAAGACCTGGCAATGGGATCTAACATGCTGTGGGATTGCGTCACCTGCTACCAGTGCCAGGAACACTGCCCTCAGGGTGTAAATGTGACCGATATACTATATGAGCTAAAAAACCAGGCCGTTGAAGAGACCTTTTCAGCGGAAACAAAAAAAAATTCTGCCGGATAGCACTGGTGAAATGATTATCCGCAGTTACTGCTCTCGTAAAAAAACGCTGAATAAACACAGGATGGCGACGTTTCAAACTCATATATTTAACGCACCGGTTTTTCAGGAACGAGACACTATTTATTCCTGAAAAACCGCACCAATGCAGCAAATGAGACTTTTTACAACGCCATTGGAGCTAAGCATTTATCACGATTTCATCAATGGAAATAAAACCATGAAATTTGCATTTTTTATCGGTTGTAATATTCCGGCCCGTTTACAGCAATATGAACTCTCTTCCAGAGCTGTGCTCAAAAAAGTGGGTGTTGATCTGATCGATATTCGCGAATTCAACTGCTGCGGCTATCCGATGAGAAACGCGGATTTTAGCACCTATCTCCTGTTTTCCGCAAGGAATCTGGCACTGGCTGAGAAACGGGAGCTGGATATGATCACACTTTGCAAATGCTGTTTTGGCAGCCTGAAAAAAGCCAACCACCTTTTAAAAGAGAACAAAGGCTTGCGGGATGAGGTAAACAGCCTTCTTGCCAAAGAAGGCCTGGTCTATAATGGTGATTCTAAAGTTATCCACCTGCTTTCCGTACTACATAAAGACATCGGCGTAAAAAGCATCAAAGAAAAACTAAACCTGTTATTTAAAGATCTTAAGATTGCCACCCACTACGGATGTCATGCATTACGCCCCAGCGAAATTACTCAGTTTGACGATCCGGTAGCGCCGGTTCTTTTCGACGAGCTGGTTAAGGTTACCGGCGCCAAAAGTGTGGACTGGCCGTTAAAGTTGGAATGCTGCGGCGCCCCGGCTATGGGAATCAATGATTCGCTTTCCAGGACTCTTACGGAAAAAAAACTGACCGATGCAAAGCAGGCCGGTGCACACTATATTTGCTCGGCCTGCCCCTGGTGTCAGCTTCAATTTGACAGTGCGCAAAAGGCGAACGCAAGTAAGCAAGACAATGATAATCAAATTCCTTCCGTCTTATATACACAGCTTTTGGGGCTTGGAATGGGAATTGATGATAAATTGCTGGGATTTCAAACCAACGAAATTGACATCAGTGGCATTAAAGAATTTCTATCCCCAGCTCATTCATCAAAGAAATCTTAGCGGGGGTGTGCCCAGAATAAAATTTAGCATAACTGAATCAACATGAAAAAAAGGTTATGAAACTTTCATTTTATATTTTATACTGTTTTTCATAAATATATTCCGTTTTAAACGATGAAAAACTCGGATATAAAAGATCGTAAAGAAAGAACTTAACCGAGCATTTTATAATTGATTTTAGTTTTAGATTCTGTTCAACAAAATGACCAGATTGCATTCAAGTTCTTTCTTAACGATCTTAAATACACCCAGACAGTTTCCTCATTTAAAACGGAACATATTTATGAGAACGACTATCATTAAATTTACCAGATTTTAGGAGAAAAAATGCCGCAAGAGAAAATTGGTTCGGTAATGGTTGTCGGTGGCGGAATCGCCGGAATGCAAGCCGCGTTAGACGTGGCTGATTCCGGCTATTATGTTTATCTTGTCGAAAGTTCGACCTCTATTGGCGGGATCATGTCCCAGTTGGACAAGACCTTCCCCACCAATGACTGTGCCATGTGAATTGTCTCTCCCAAACTGGTCGAGGTCGGCCGGCACATTAATATAGAAATACTAACCCTGTCAGAGGTAAACGATATATCCGGTGATGAGGGAAATTTTGAGGTTAACATCACCCAGTATCCACGGTATATTGATATGGACAAGTGTATCGCATGCGGAATATGTGCGGAAAAGTGTCCTAAAAAAGTAGTTGATGAATATGATGCCGGACTTGTCAAACGCAAAGCCGCTTATGTCAAGTATGCCCAGGCGGTTCCCCTTAAGTATGCAATCGATCCTGCATATTGTATCTACTTTAAAAAGGGGAAGTGCAAAGCCTGCGAAAAATTTTGCCCCACCGGTGCGGTAAACTTTAAGGAGGCAAAAAAAGAACTCAATATCAATGTGGGTTCCATCATTCTATCTACTGGCAGTGAGGTATACAATCCAGCCACCCATGATGTCTATGGGTATGGAAAATCGGCCAATGTTCTTACCAGTCTTGAATTTGAGCGAATTCTGTCATCATCGGGCCCTTACGGGGGACATCTGGTTCGGCCTTCGGATAAAAAAGAACCAGAGAAGATTGCCTGGCTCCAGTGCATTGGCTCCCGTGACGTACACGACGGGGCCAGGGGCTACTGTTCATCGGTGTGCTGCACCTACGCTATCAAAGAGGCGATGCTGGCCAAAGAGCACAGTAAGGAGTCTTTGGATGCGGCGATCTTTTACATGGACATCCGTACCCACGGTAAGGACTTTGAAAGATACTTTAACAAGGGGAAGGAAGAATCCGGTATTCGTTTCGTTAAATCGAAAGTCACCCATATTATTCCGGTTGGAGATTCCGGCAGACAGATGATACGCTATATTGACGATACCGGGAGGCGGATGGAAGAAACTTTCGACATTGTAGTGCTTTCCGTGGGTCTCGGAGTAGCCAAAGAAGGTGTTAATCTGGCCGGCCGGCTGGGTGTTGAGCTTGATCACTATCAATTCGCATCTACTTCAAGTTTTGATCCGGTAAAGACCTCCAAACCCGGGATTTATGTCTGCGGCGCCTTTGAAGGACCCAAGGACATTCCCCAGTCTGTCATTGAGTCCAGTGCAGCAGCCGGTGTGGCCGGAAGCGGCTTGACCCAATCCCGCTGGACACAGACCAAAACCAAATCTCTGCCCAAAGAGATCGACGTGCATGGTGAACCTCCCAGAATCGGTGTGTTCATCTGCCGTTGCGGAACCAATATCGCCGGTGTGGTTGATGTTCCGGCAGTTGTAGAATACGCCAAAACCCTGCCCTATGTTGTCCACGCGGATGAAAACATGTTCTCCTGTTCCCAGGACACCCAGAATAACATGGCCAAACTCATCAATGAAAAACGGCTTAACCGCCTTGTGGTGTCTGCCTGCACGCCTAAAACCCATGAGCCGCTTTTTCAGGAGACGATGACCAATGCCGGGGTGAATAAATATCTGTTTGAAATGGCCAATATTCGGAACCAGTGTTCCTGGGTGCATAATCTTAACCTTGAAGAAGCCACACAAAAAGCCAGGGACTTAACTCGAATGGCTGTGGCCAAAGTGGCGTTGCACCAGCCTTTGATTGAACCGGAGCTGGAAATTAACCAGTCTGCGCTGGTGATCGGGGGAGGGTTGGCAGGCATGACCGCGGCAAAAACACTGACAGAGCAAGGTTATCACACTTATCTGGTGGAAAAAAGTGAAAATCTCGGCGGGCAGGCGCGACAACTTCATGAAACCTGGCGTGGCGAGAACATCCAGCAAAACCTGTCCGAACTCATTCAATCGGTCCAATCCAATCAAAAAATCGACATCCATGTGAATGCTGACGTTAAGGCCGTGGATGGGTTTGTCGGCAATTTTAAAACGACTATCGAAAATGATGAAGGGAAAAAAGAGGTTATAGAACACGGTGTCACCATTATCGCATCCGGCGCTTCAGAACTGAAACCGGATCAGTACTTATACGGGCAAAACTCTAAGGTATTGACCGGCCTGGAGTTGGATCAAAAGTTCATTGAAAACGATTCGTCTTTATTGAAGAAAAAGTCGGCCGTTTTTATCCAATGTGTGGGATCACGGATACCTGAACGACCTTATTGTTCCAAAGTATGCTGCACCCGTTCCATTAAGAATGCACTGAAACTCAAGGAAACGAATCCTAAAATGGATGTCTTTATTCTCTACCGGGATCTTCGAACCTACGGCCTTCGAGAAGATTTATACAGGGAGGCCCGAAAAAAGGGCATTCATATCCTGCGATACGATTTTGATAAGGAATTAACTGTGTCCGCCGATGGAGAGGAGCTTTCTGTCCGGTTCACTGATTCTTCCATACGTCGACAGATGGAGATCCGACCCGATCTCATCGTACTTTCAACCGCCATCGTAGCTCCCAAGGACAATCCGCTGGCCCGGTTTTATAAGGCGACACTCAATGATGATGGTTTTTTCATGGAAGCCCACGTAAAACTGCGACCGGTTGATTGCACCACCGACGGTATTTTTATATGCGGCCTTGCACACGGCCCTAAACCGGTTGATGAATCCATCGCACAGGCCCAGGCTGCGTCTACGCGAGCGGTAACCCTGCTTGCTAAAAAATCTATCCGGGTGAGTGGCACGGTGGCGGAAACCCTTCCGGTCGTCTGCAGCTCATGCGGGGTGTGTGTTTCTATTTGTCCATATTCAGCACCTTCCTTTACAGAAGAAGGTCCCTTTGCCGGCAAAGCCGGGATAAACCCGATACTGTGCAAAGGATGCGGGTTGTGCGTGGCATCATGCCGATCAGGAGCCATACGTCTTAAGGGCTTTGATAACGACCAGATTTTTGCTCAGATATATTCAATGAATGAAGCGATGTGATAAGTGACGGGTTGCGGGTTACAAAAAAGAATTGTTTCAAATTTTTGCAGATTGTAACACGCCATTTGAAACATGCGACTTAAAACAAAGGAGAAAACTTAAATGTCCGATTGGGAACCAAAAATCGTCGCATTTTTATGCAACTGGTGCAGTTATGGCGCTGCAGATCTTGCAGGTGTAAGCAGGATGCAGTATCCGCCGAACATCAGGGTCATACGCATCCCATGCACGGGAAGCATGAATCCCAAGTTCGCCCTGGCAGCCCTTCGGGAAGGGGCAGACGGAGTCTGGATTTCCGGCTGACATCCCGGAGAATGCCATTACCTGGAAGGTAATTACTACGCACGACGAAAGTTTGCACTCTTTCAAAACCTGATGGAACACATGGGAGTTGAACCGGGCCGCATTCAATTTTCATGGGTGTCCTCTGCTGAATCGACTAAATTTGTGCAGGTGGTAAATGAAGTCATCGAAACGGTGAAGGCCCTTGGGCCGAATACTCATTTTATAACAAAAGAGGCTAAGGCTGCTTAACATGTTAGGATATATTGACAAAATAAGACAAATATCTAGAGAACTTCTAAAAAACAAAAAAGTCGATATAATCATCGGTTTAAAAAGAGGAACCGTACCGATGATGAATGAACCCTGTGTGATAAAAAACCCGAAGGATGTCGAAAAGCTTGTGTGGGACAGCAACTGCGGAATTAATCTGGCAAACTACCTGACTGATAGAAAGGAAAAAATAGGGATTCTTGCCAAGGGGTGTGACAGTCGAAACATTGTCACCCATATTATTGAAAACAAAATAAAAAGAGAGCAACTTATCATCATTGGGGTGCCCTGCAGGGGAATGATTGACAAAAATAAAATATCTTCCATGTTCGAAGACGAAATCAAACAGGTCACAGAACAAAACGGAGATGTTATCGTAAAGGGTGACGGCTTTGAAGAAACTCTAAAAAAGAATGATGTTCTTCAACAAAACTGCTCTGTTTGTATTCATAGAAACCCTGTTATTTATGATGAACTTGTTGCAGATCTGGTTGAAGAACAAAAGGACGTGGATCAATATGAGGATGTGCGAAAAATCGAAGCCATGCCTTCTGAAGAGAAGTGGAGTTATTTTGACGATCTAATTTCAGCCTGCATCCGGTGTTATGCATGCAGAAATGCTTGTCCGCTATGTTACTGCCCCACATGCTTCGTGGACGAGTCAAGGCCTCAGTGGGTGGGCAAAAGTGATGATTCAATAGACATTAGGACATTTCATTTTTTAAGAGCATACCATTGTGCCGGCAGGTGTACGGACTGCGGCGCCTGCGAGCGTGCATGCCCGGTGGGTATAAACATGCGAATGTTCACCAGAAAGCTTGAAAAGGATTGTTTTGAGCAGTATGGATGGGAAGCGGGATTGTCCCTTGATGATCGCCCGCCACTGGATACATACAGGCCTGAAGATCCGGATGACTTTATAAAATAAGGATCATCTCCCAAAGAGCTGGTCGATTGATCAGGACCAAGTGTTCGAGTGAAAAATGACCAAAAAAACAAATACATAAAGAAATAGGAAGCATTATAAATGAAGGCAAAAGTATGAAAGTCATAAAAATTGACAAAAAAAACTGGTCCGGCGGACTTGAAAAATCAAGAAGTGATTACCGGCTGATTGCTCCTTTTAAAGAAAAGAACAAACAATTTGCCGAATTTAAAGAGCTCGATAAAGGCCAGGAACCTGATTTAACAACATTAAATACTGTTATTTCACCCAAATCTATTTCTTTTCCCCAGTCTGAGGTTATGTTTGAATATACGACTGATGAAGAGAGCGAAGATTGTAATCTTTTAAAAAGACCTAAAAAAGACTATTCTCCATGCGCGGTCATCGGTATTCGGCCTTATGATGCAGCGTCCTTTCTTCTGGTTCAAAAAAATTTTGACACACCCGATTATAAAGACCCTTACTGGTGTGACGCTTATGAGGCCTGCACATTTGTCGGCCTGGCAATAAACGATCCTGACAGTACGGACTTTAGTACCAGTACAAAATCAGGCCCCTTCGACGAAAGCGGTCTGGATGTCCTTTTGGTTGACATGAAAGACCACTTTTTAGCGAAAATCATTACTGACAAGGGAGAAGCTTTTTTAAAAGCCGGCGGTTGGGCGGAAAAAGTAGATACAGATGCCGCAATCAAGCAGATAGATGAAATGAAAAATAAGGCGGAAGCTAAAATTTCATCAAAAGTCGCTTTTAACAATGTTGAAAAAAAATCGATTATGGAGCTTTATGAAGCCGACTTTTGGGAGGATGTGGCCTTTGCCTGCATCAACTGTGGAACATGCACCTATCTTTGCCCTACCTGTTGGTGCTTTGACATTCAGGATGAAAATCACGGCCAATCAGGAAAGCGGTTTAAAAACTGGGACAGCTGCATGTACCCATTATTTACCCATCACAGCTCCGGACATAATCCAAGAGGAACCAAGCTTATGCGTGTCCGCCAGCGCTTTATGCATAAACTAAAATATTTTTTAGACAAGTATGAAGATGGAATTATGTGTGTCGGCTGTGGTCGGTGCATTCGTTTTTGCCCTGTAAATATTGATATTCGAAATGTTTGTGAATTGATGAATTCGTTAACAAACCTTTGAAAAAGGGTAGTTTTTATAAAGGTATAGATGAATAAATGGAGGGAATCTGTGCAAAATCCATATTTGCCTTATCCGGTGCGCATTGATGATATTCAGATTGCAACTGAGGATAAAAGTCTTAGAACCTTTAAGTTTGTTTTTACAAACCCTGAAGACGAAGAAAAATTTACCTATAAAGCCGGTCAATTTGCTGAGCTTTCCGTTACCGGATTGGGTGAAATACCCATTGGAATTGCCTCTTCGCCCGTGGAAAAGGGATTTGTTATGTTTACCGTCTTTAAGACCGGAAAGGTGACATCACATTTACATTCCATGAAAACCGGTGATATAATGGGTATACGCGGTCCTTTAGGGAACTGGTATCCTTGGGATTTGCTGGAAGCTAAAAATATATTCATCGTTGGGGGTGGGTTTGCGTTTACCACCCTGCGTTCTTCTATTGTATATATGCTTGATCCGGCAAATCGTCATAAATTTGGGAGTATTGATGTTGTATACGGCGCCAGAACTCCGGGTATGCTTTTGTATAAAGATGAGCTGGTTGAATGGGAAAAGAGAGATGATATAAATGTACATCTTACCATTGATAGGGATGCACCGAACTGGGACTATCATGTTGGTCTTGGACCCAACATTGCCGAAAAAGTAGGTCCGCAAGGTGACGACAACACCTATGCTATCGTTTGCGGCCCCCCGATTATGATCAAATTTACCCTGCCTGTTTTGGAAAAACTTGGCTATTCACATGATCATATTATTATGTCCCTTGAAAACCGCATGAAGTGCGGCATCGGCATGTGCGGCAGATGCAATATCGGAAAAGAGCTTGTGTGCAAGGACGGTCCTGTTTTTACTCTGAATGAATTAAACAAAACACCAGGAGAATATTAGATCATTTTTTATGTTTTTTAATATTGACATTGTGAAACCAATCATATAAAAGGTCACATTTAAACAAATAAAGAAAGAAGATAAAAGGCAGCAAGCCGAAAATTATGACTATAATAAAGGAGGATGATTAAATGCCGGAAGTTGAATTTCAAGGAAAAACATTTACAGTGGATGAAGACGGATTCATAGATTCATACGAAAATTGGTGTCAAGAATGGGTCGAATGGGTAAAAAAAGAAGAAGGTATTGAAGAGCTGAATGAAGAACATCAAAAAGTGATTAAAGTTCTTCGTGAGTATTATGAAAAGAATGGAATTGCCCCAATGGTTCGGATTCTTTCTAAAGTCACCGGTTTCAAACTGAAACACATCTATGAGCTTTTCCCGTCAGGACCGGGTAAGGGAGCATGTAAGATGGCTGGTCTTCCGAAACCGACCGGATGCGTTTAATTCAAAAAGAAGTGATCAGGTTTATCAATTTAAAAAAGCCCTGCCCCAAAAGCAGGGCTTTTTTTTCGGAGGCGTGATGACACTTTCTGTAAAATCAAAAACTAGGACGCAGCTTATTGATATTACTTCTCAAATACAAAATGCTGTCAGGTCTTCGGGTATTTTAGAAGGTCTTTGCATGCTTTATGTCCCCCATACAACTGCTGCCATTACGATCAATGAAAGCGCAGATCCTTTTGTTGCATCTGATATTATGATGGTTTTAAATGAGATTATTCCATGGAAAGCCGGTTATCGTCACCTTGAGGGCAATTCACCTGCCCATATAAAATCGTCATTGGTTGGCGCTTCAGAAGTAATTTCCATTGAAAACGGCAGCCTTGTTCTCGGCACGTGGCAGGGAATATTCTTTTGTGAATTTGATGGTCCTCGAACCAGAAAAGTCCATATGCGACTGATGAAAGGGGAGTTTGTTTAATGCCCTTAAGAGATCATATCAATAGAACAATACTAAACAGAATCCAGTCTGATTTTCCCCTGACCACACGTCCTTACCTTACCATTGCCGAAGACCTCGGTCTTTCGGAAGATGATGTCTTAAAAAGGTTGAAACAATTAAAAAAAGAAGGCATTATCCGCCGAATCGGTGGTAATTTTGTTCCGGAAAAAGTTGGATTTGTAAGCACCCTGTGTGCAGCAAGTGTTCCCGAAAATAAAATTGACTTATTTGCAGCAATTGTCAATCAATATACTGGGGTGACTCATAATTACCAGCGCAATAATGAATTTAATATCTGGTTTACATTTATTGCACCTTCCATGGATGAAATACATGAAAACCTGGATAAAATCCGTCTGGAATCCGGAATAAACGATATCATCAATTTGCCTGCAACCAAAGTGTTTAAGATTAAAGCACAATTTGATCTGTAATGGCGTCGTAAAATGTCTCATCTACTGCGTTGTAGCAATTTTTCAGTAACTCGACATACTATTTGTATAGTCTCGTCCCTGAAATTGCTACGCCTTGTATATGAGCCTTTTAATTAGCCATCATAGGCTTGCGAGTTCATAAACTTGTAGTTTCATAAAATTTTTAACTTATAAAAATGAAAAACATCCGCATTGCAGTGGTAATCTCCAATTCACCTGTAGGAAAAATCAGTCAAAATTTTAAAACAATGGCAGGACGGGTAAAGGAAGCAAGAAAGAAAGGTGCTGCAATCATTTGTTTTCCTGAAATGAATATAACCGGATACAGCACCCGAAAAATAATAGTCGATTCAGCTCAATTTGTCCCAGGTTCCGTAGTAACTGAGATTGAAGAGCTAGCTGAAAAAGAAAATATGATTATCCTGGCAGGTCTTGCAGAAAAAGACCAAAAGGGCCGAATTTTTGCAAGCCATCTGGTTGTAAAACCTCATGGTCTTTCAGGGGTCTACAGAAAACTGCACATCTCGCCGCCGGAACAGAAAAATTTTTCGCCTGGAAAAAATATCCCGCTGTTTGAGGCCCATGGTATCAGATTCGGTATACAGCTTTGCTACGATGCTCATTTTCCTGAGCTTTCCACACGTATGGCAATAAATAGTGCAGACCTTATCTTTATCCCACATGCATCACCGCGAGGAACCCCCGAGGAAAAATTCAGTTCCTGGATGAGACATCTCACTGCCCGCGCTTATGACAACGGCCTGTTTGTTGTTGCCTGTAACCAGGTCGGTGAAAATAAAAAAGGACTTAACTTTCCTGGAATTGCCGTGGTCATTGATCCCTCCGGAAATGTTATTGCCAAAGATGTTAGCGGAAAAGAAAATATGATGGTCATTGATCTGAAAGCTGACGCTTTAACCAAGGTAAGAAACCATAAGATGCGATTTTTTCTTCCGAACAGGAGATCCGATATGTTTAATCTCCCGGCATCAACTTATTTGCAAAGGAAATAAACATGGTTAAAAATGGTGCATTATCAGGCATTAAAGTTTTGGATCTGTCACGCCTTTTACCTGGGCCTTTTTGTTCCATGATCCTGGCAGATCATGGTGCTAGGGTGATTGCAATAGAAGACAAACGTTTTATGGACGATGGATTTTTTTTTAGCCAGCTTTATAGAAACAAGCAACACATGTCGTTAAATTTAAAGACCGAAGAAGGAAAAAAAATCTTTTTTCACCTGGCAAATGATGCCGATGTCATACTTGAGGGCTTTCGCCCAGGTGTTGTTCAAAGACTCGGTGTTGACTATGACACCGTTTTGAAAGTGAATCCAAAAATAATCTACTGTTCTATTACAGGATACGGCCAGAACGGACAATATCGTGACAGGGCGGGCCACGATGTGAATTACCTGAGCGTATCCGGTGCTCTTGATCTTATCGGCCAGGCAAACCAGCCTCCATCCATCCCCGGGATTCAGATTGCCGATATTGCAGGAGGAGGAATGAACGCAGCCATCGGAATCCTTATGGCTCTGTTTTCACGGGAAAGAACCGGAAAGGGCCAGTATATCGATATTTCAATGACTGACGGGCTGGTCAGTTTTATGCCTTTCGCCTTTTTTTTAAAACAGATTACAGGACAATTTCCCAAGCGCGGTGATTCAATTTTATCCCACAGGTACGCCTGCTACAACACCTATGAGACAGCTGATGGCAGATACATTTCCGTCGGTACCGTTGAAAACCGTTTCTGGAAAAAGCTTTGTGAGTTCCTTGGAGTACCTGAATACACATCTCTTCAATATGATGAAAATCGACGTCAGGAAATTATCGATTTTATGAAAACCACATTTTTAAAAAAGACTTTTTCGCAATGGAAAAAAGACCTGGTAGACATTGATGCCTGCTGTGAAACAATTCAAAATTTCTCAGAAGTTTTAGAAGATCCTCTTTTCCGCGAACGGGAGATGATTGTTGAAGTGAGTGGTAAGGACGGAAAAAAGACCCTGGCCATTGGTGTCCCTGTTAAACTAAGCGAGACTCCCGGATCAGTCAGTACTCCGCCGGTTGCTTTTGCTGAAAACACAGAAGAGATACTTAAGGAACTTGGATACTCAGGCAAGCAGATTAAAGAGTTATCAAATATGGCGGTCATCTAAGAATTCTTTTATAATTAATTCAGAGGACATGGAGTTTTTAATTTTCTGTTCGGTTCGTTAGGGAATAAGTCTTGACAAGGTTGGGCAAGTTTAATATTGTGCAAAAAGTTTAATAATTTTAATTTTGCCTGGGAAAAGGAGAATATAGATGAAAAAGCGAAGCGATTTGATGACTAAGGGGCCGGAAAGGGCACCCCATCGCTCCTTATTAAGAGCGGATGGTTTTTCGAACCAGGAGCTAAAAAAACCGATTATCGGAATTGCCAATTCATTCAATGAAATTATACCGGGGCATATCCATCTGGACAAGCTGGTTGAATCCGTAAAAGCCGGAATTTATGCTGCCGGTGGAACCCCCATGGTATTTAATACCATAGGAGTCTGTGACGGCATTGCCATGAATCATGTGGGAATGAAATATTCACTGGTTAGCCGTGAATTGATTGCGGATTCCGTTGAAATTATGGCAATGGCTCACCCTTTTGACGGTCTTGTGCTGCTTGCCTCGTGCGATAAGATCATTCCCGGAATGCTCATTGCCGCTGCCAGGTTAAATATTCCTTCCATTTTTGTTTCCGGTGGTCCCATGCTTGCCGGCAAAGTGCTCGGGAAGAATATGGGACTTGATAAGGTTTTCGAGGCTGTGGGGCGTTTTGCCATAGGAAATATTACCGAAGATGAACTCATTGAGTATGAATGTAACGCCTGCACGGGAGCCGGGTCTTGCTCAGGGATGTTCACTGCCAATACAATGAGCCATTTATCTGAGGCGCTGGGTATGTCCCTTCCTTTTAACGGAAGCATACCGTCCGTTTTTTCTGAAAGGGTTCTGCTTGCAAAGC
>CAJHXW010000314.1_pt1 | contig 16153 bp, 14 predicted proteins | sample 9198581 | NCBI WGS metagenome assembly CAJHXW01 (sample SAMEA7708328, study PRJEB35096) | sediment metagenome | biome: marine neritic benthic zone biome [ENVO:01000025]; feature: sediment [ENVO:00002007]; material: shallow marine sediment [ENVO:03000034] sea grass bed [ENVO_01000059] ...
AAGATATAGCAGAGATCGAAAGAATGTTAAAAGGACTGATAAAATCTTTAGAAACACACACTTGAATCCTGGACCCCTTGGATCCTGGGACCCTCTTCTCCAACTAATTTGGAGAAGAACCATATTTTATTAATAATTTCCTGATAGACCTCTAAAAAAAACGACAGTGGAAGATAAAGGCGAAGAGGATACCGCTAAAGAGGAAAACGAGACTGCCCGGTATGTGGTTGTTGAGAATGCAAGGTGGGAAAATATGACAATGTTGTCAAGCTTCAGATCAGTCCAGTCATCTCAGCATTATCACCTAATTTTAGATTCTGTAAAATTTCTAGCCGCTGTTGGATTGTTGTCATTTTTTATGGTTAAGGCTTCAGAAAATCTCAGCTATAACTGGCAATGGTACCGGGTTCCCGGATATCTTTTCAGTTTTGCAGATGGGAATTTTGTAGCCGGGCCTTTGCTCGAGGGTTTAAAGGTCACCTTTCAAATTACCATTATCAGTCTGTTGCTTTCATCTCTATTTGGTTTGGCGACAGCTCTTTTTAGGTTATCGGATTCTTTTATCGCACGGATACTGGCTCGCGGATACCTCGAGCTGATCAGAAATACTCCGCTTCTTGTGCAGCTTTTTTTTATTTACTTCGTCATTTCACCTGTATTAGGAATCAGTCGTTTTGCCTGTGCAGTACTGGCCTTAAGTCTTTTTGAAGGAGCCTACGCATCGGAAATATTTAGAGCAGGAATTGTCTCAATCCATAAAAGACAATGGGAGGCAGCTTATAGCCTTGGGCTGACTAATTTTCATACGTATTGGCATATCATCCTTCCCCAGGCAATTCGGCGGATGCTGCCTCCCCTCGCCAGCCAGGCTATATCGCTGGTGAAAGATTCCGCTCTGGTTAGTACTATTGCCATTTATGATATAACCATGAAGGGGCAGGAGATTATTGCAGTGACGTATCTGGTTTTCGAAATCTGGTTTACCATCGCGGCCATTTATCTTATTATAACAGTGATTCTATCTGCAGGAGTTAACATTTTGGAAAAACGTTTCGCCATTGAAATGTAAACGGAGGCTTTTAAATACTGTTTCCTGCCAGTAGCGGGATATAAGATCAAGAAAGGAGAGTACCATGAAAACATTTTTTTTAATGCTTAATACTCTAATTATTGCCGCATTGACACTGGTTTTTGTTGCTTGCGGAAATAATACTGCTTCTGTTGAGAAGGTCACAGAGAGTACAATCGAACAGGTCCAAAAGCGGGGCATTCTTCGAGTAGGCATGTCGACTTTTGTACCATGGGCCATGAAGGACAAAACCGGAAAGCTCATCGGCTTCGAAATTGATGTGGCAACCCGCCTGGCTCAGGATATGGGGGTTACGGTTGAATTTGTTCCCACCAAATGGTCCGGCATCATTCCGGCTTTATCCACCGGAAAATTTGATGTCATCATCGGAGGTATGGGAATACTTCCCAGCCGGAATCTGAAAGTTAATTTTTCTGTTCCCTATGATTTCACCGGTATGTCCATGGTGGCTCATAAAGAGGTCGCCGCCGGATTCAATGGCCTTGATGATTTTAACCGGCCTGATGTGGTTATTTCGGCCAGGCTTGGCTCAACTGCTGCAACCGCATCTAAAAAATATCTGCCAAAAGCTCAACTTCGCCTTTTTGACGATGAGTCTCAGGCATATCAGGAACTCATCAACGGAAGGGTACATGCCGTAGTCGGTTCTGCCCCTACACCTGCTTTTCAGGCGCTAAAATATCCTGAAAAGCTGTTTTTACCCCTTGATAAGACCTTTACCAAAGAGCCCATCGGTTTTGCCGTAAGGAAAGGAGATTTTGATACTCTAAATTACTTCAACAACTGGATCGGCTATGTTAGAGTTGAAGGCTGGCTTGAGGAACGTAAAAATTACTGGTTCAGGACTAAGGACTGGGAAAAGCTGATTAAATAGATTGGCAAAAAACCGAAAAAATAGAATAACCAGCCTGGATATTGCCATATTACTGGCTCTATCATCGATCTTTGTCTGGCTGGCCTACAGGATCAATATAGAAGTCGATTATAAGTGGAACTGGAGCGTAATCCCACAGTATCTTATTCGTTTTGATCCTGAAAAGAGCAGGTGGGTATGGGGCCTGATCATGCAAGGGGTGTTTACCACCTTGCGCCTGAGTATCTGGGCAACCATTCTGGCCATGATTTTCGGAACAATCATGGGCCTTTTGCGTGTCAGTCGAGGCCTATTTAACCGGTTGATCAGCTGGAGCTATGTTGAACTCATACGCAACATACCTATCTTGGTGTGGATATTTATTTTCTATTATTTCATCAGCGATCAGATTATGCCTTTCTTAGGTTTGGATGAACTGGTCAGATCAAAATCCGGAAATATTAGAAATCTCTTAACATTTCTTTTGGCTTCTCCGGCACGCCTCCCGTCATTTCTATCAGGTCTTCTTGCCCTTGCCATTTATGAAGGGGCCTATATAACGGAAATAATCAGGGCCGGAATCCAATCCATTGAAAAAGGGCAGTGGGAGGCATCTTCCGCTCTTGGTTTTACAAGGTGGCAGCAGATGCGTCACGTTATTTTTCCCCAGGCCATTCAGAGGGTCCTGCCGCCCCTTGCAGGGCAGTTTATCTCTACAATTAAAGATTCTGCCATCGTTTCGGTAATCTCAATTCAAGAACTCACTTTTCAAGGGATGGAGCTTATGTCGGCAACTTTTTTAACCTTTGAAGTGTGGATTATCATCATGGTTTTGTATCTTCTGCTGTGCCTCACATGCTCGTTACTTGTTGAGCGTTTTGAAATATACATGAAAAGGGGACAGGTGGGTGAAGTATGAGTGTTCGTCTTCGAATCATTTTGATGGGATTGATGTCGGCGGCATTATTTTTAGGATTTTTGCATCTCTTCGTTCCAGGGGCAACCCTGTATAATTTTGAACGGCTGCATATTTTCCTTTTTAATCTTTGCAGCGGCGGCACTATCTTGATTTACTATAGTGAATCGCAGAAAGTGCTGTCAAAAAAAGGACTTATCTTTCTCATATTGGCAGTTACCTATGCTGTCTTCGCCTTTGCAAAACTTTATCTGCCGGCCGTTATCATTGCTTTTTCCCTCGCTGTTATTGTTGATTCGGTAAGAATTAGATTGTTTTCTCTGTTTCCGGTAAATTTTTTTAAACCAGATGAACCGGTTTCAAAAAAATTTCATCAGGCATCCCTTCTTTGCCTATCCATGGGACTTGTCATTTCTGCTCTTGTGATCCTTAACAATGAGTATTTTAAGATTATATCTTTTCCAAAACTAAAACTGGATACTTTTTTTCTTGGGTTTTCCTTTCCTCTTTCTTTGATTACCATGTCTGTGATTTTTTCCTTTATGAAAGGAGATTTTTCCAAGATTCTTCTAGGCCTGAAAAATGTTAATTTCTGGATCGTAAACCTGGGTGTAATTATCTTTTTTATTTTTATTCTGTATGAGAAATTTATCCCCCAGTTGATCGTAACCACCATTCTTTTTTTTTCCGTTGTATTAATATATTACCTATATACTAAATTGGGTGTGCGGGTTCAGCAAAAGAATTTTTTAACTTCCGGGATGTTTTTCCTATGGTACACAGCGGTTACCGGAATCGGGTACATCATACTGGCGGCCTCCTCGGCATACACCCCGGAAAATTCAAAACTGCTCATACGCATGCACTCTTTTGCTGCATTATATGGATGGAATTTAAACGGGCTTGCAGTGATATGCAGAAAGGATGACTTCCCCATTCGGCTTCATTCCAAATACATTATCGCAATCCACTGGATAACCGTACTTGTTCTTGCCCCTTTAGGAACCTATTACTGGCCTTTTGCTGCCGGTACAATCATTTGCTATGTATTTATTCTGTATATGATCCTCTTCAGTAAAGGAATACCCACAACTGCTTCTTAAACGTTAAACGTATTACGATTTCATAAATTGTACTTATTTTTACCCCGGGAGAGTTTCCATGAACACCATTTTTCGGAAGTTATCAAAACATCGATCTCAATTTGTAGCAGGAATGATAATTATCCTTTTTTCTTTGTTATCAACAACAGCAGAGGCTGGAAGTAATTGGTGGGATAAAGGGAAAAAACTTCTCGAAAATTTTTCAGAAAGCAAAATTAAAGACCCGCTTACAATTGGCGAAATTGGTGCGGGACTTAAAGAAGCGCTTCACATCGGTACGGAGAATGTGGTTATTCGGTTAGGTCAATTCGACGGTTTTAATGCTGATGCAGCCATTCACATACCCTTGCCGGAAGATTTTAAAAAAGTAAAGACAGTCCTTAATAAAATCGGCATGTCGAGCCTGCTAGACAATCTTGAATTGAAACTTAACCGGGCAGCCGAGGTGGCAACCCCAAAGGCAAAGAAGCTTTTCTGGCTGGCAATCACTGAAATGACACTTGACGATGTTAAGGCTATTTATAAAGGACCCGAAGACGCCGCAACAAAATACTTTCAGCGCAAAATGACTCCACCCCTGGCTAAACAGATGTGGCCTGTTGTTGAACAAAGCCTGTTAGAAGTCAAAGCGATTCAAACATTCGATGATGTCATGAAGCAATATCACTCTTTACCGTTTGTACCGGATGTAAAGGCAGACCTAACCGGTTTTGTTGTTGAGAAAGGCATGGACGGAATTTTTTATTATCTTGCCAGAGAGGAAGCAAACATTAGAAAAGATCCTGCAAAGCGAACCACCGATTTGCTTAAGCGTGTATTTGGGAATTGATTAAAGCCAGCATCCGCCAAATTGGTGTTTTTCGTAAAAATCGGATTATCTGAATGTATAACATTATTGAAGAAACCATCTTATTTTGGGATTTAAAATTAAAAAAAGTACGTAAGGATATTCCGATCGCCGGAAGCCCGGAAAGATGTGAATTCCGTGTCGTCATTGAAGATCAAGATGACAGGTTGTTTATCTGCGAAAGAATTTCCCATGCCGCTTATGAACATAAAATGAGGATCATAAAAACACTAGAATATCTGGCAAGGCAAAATCTCCGTTTTATTCAACCATATATCCCAAATAGAAAAAGAGAATATATTGCCCGCAACAATCATGGTTTGTGGCAGCTTACCCGGTTTGTTGACGGCGTACCACTTAAACGGCCGGAGTACGTAATCCACCGCTGGAGGGGTATTGTTTTAGCCGATTTTTTAATTAAACTAAATAAAAAATCTCCAGGGATCGATCACGTTTTTCCGATGCAATCTTTTTCCATAATAGATTATATTTATGAATTAATTGATACAATCGGCATCCATGAGCCTGAACTAAGAATATCAATTAACCCAATGGTCGGTTTTCTGGAAAAAAGCTTTGTGGGAGTTCATGATACATTCCCCCAAAGTTTTTGCCACGGTGATTATCATCCTTTAAACATTATTTGGTCGACTAACGGAATACATGCCGTCATCGACTGGGAATTTTGCGGATATAAACCTGAAATTTATGACGTAGCCAATCTTATGGGTTGTATTGGAATGGAGGACCCGGAAAGCCTTTTCGGTGGTCTGATTGCAGAATTTATTCAGTGTCTGAGGCAGGCAAAATTATATTCTGAATTAAGCTGGCAATACCTTTTGGAATTTATGGTAGCGTTGCGGTTTGCATGGCTGTCGGAATGGCTTCGAAAGTCTGATAAAGAAATGATTGAACTGGAACAAGTCTATATGCGGTTATTGATCGAAAATAAGAAAAAAATGATGCATTCCTGGGATTTGCATTAATAAAAAAGTGAAAAACCAATTTGAAAAACATATTTCTCAATACAAATTTTGATATTAATTCTTTTATTTGTTAAAGCAGTATCTACCTGAAACCTGAAGTTTTGAACCATACAAAATGTTAGGGCTCGTTTGTAGTCTCTTCTTTGAGTTTTTTGGCTTTAGATTCAGCGTCTTTTGCCTTTTTTTCAGCTTCGATAGCAAGCTGCTTTAGTTTTTGGGCTTCCGCTATGGCCCTATTTGCTTCTTCCAACCGCCTTTTCATTTTAACCCGCAAACTTTTTGCTTTACGGCTTTTATACTTTACCTTTTGAATAAATTCATCGGTTTCTTTATTTATTTGATTCGCTTTTTTATAAGCTTCTTCTGCTTTTTGTTTGGCAATGTTTGCTTTTCTTTTCTCTATTTCCGCCCTTTCAACAGCTTCAGATTTCTCTCGGTCGGCTTGTCTCTTCTTTTGATTTTCTTTGATTTCAAGAGGACTTTTTCGGGGTTGTTTTTGATAGTGAAGCTTATTTTCGATCTGGGTACCTTCAGGTGGTTTACCATCAGAGATATGAACTACTCCATCTTCATCAGTCCAGGTGAATAGGGTTTGGGAGTATAAAACAGGGCTTCCGCATAAGAGAAAGAGTGCAAAAATGAGGACAATTCCTGTTTTCATAGATTCTATATCAATCTGGAGAATAAATCCGTATCATTATGAAACCGGTGTTCGGGTGGGGAATGCGGCTATTAATTCAGACAACTATGCTAAAGGAAAGATTGTATGTCAAGAACGAAGGATACATTTTACGGTTATCCTGGGTGCTTTTTGGATTCATCCGGCGAAGAAACGTACCTGTATGATCGAGTTTTGGAACATCCATTGGATAATTGTTTTGCTACCGAATTTTCACGATAAAGCAAACTTTGTTTATATGATGCCGGTAAATGTCTATAATTCCTTGACATTATAATAGTCTGTTTGATATAGTTGAAATATCATATGACGTGCTGAACTCTCGTACTTGTCCGTTCCAAAAGGGTAAGTCAGCAAGACCTTTGGAAAACAACACTTTTTCAAGTTTGCGATTATCTGTTCGATTTCTGCAAGTATGTAAAAGTTAAAATTATTGCCTAAAAAAATAGATATTTATCATATTATAAAGTTTAAACGATCGTTGGATTGAATCATGAACAGGCATATGGAAGAAGATCTACCAAAGGGCTCATTTTATAACCTTGTTTTAGATGAAATATTGGTAGATGCATTTAAACCAAAATTTGGAGACGAAAAAGATTTTGCGCTGTTTTCTTTCTTTATAAAGCAAAGGGATGCCGCAGACAGGTTAATGAATTTTATTCGGCAAAAAAACTTCGATTTATTAGACATTGAAGTTTCACCGGATCCAAAAGAATATGGGCAATATATACTTTTTATAGAGATGAACCGAAACAAAGATATGTTTGCCACCATGGACAAACTGCTTTTACATATCGATCATCTGGTATCTATAACACAATGGCGCTTTAGAACTTCCGATTATAAAGACTATGTGGATTGGGGCAGGGAAAATTTTATAAAAGTAGTTCCGCAAACACCAGATGAGTACTTAAATAAAAGGCCTATATCCGGTAAACACGATGAAATCAATCATGCAAACCAGAATTTAAAAGTTGCTGATGCCAACAATCTCCCTTTAGAAGAATTGATTGAAAAGGAGGTAATCAAATTCAACCAGTCGCACATCCAATCATTGAAAGAACAAATTAAAACAATGAATGAAGATAAATTGCAGATGTTTCGACATATTGAAGATTTAAAGGTTGATAGAGAGCACCTGCACAAACAGTTGGAGTTATATCATGATCGCGAGAAGCTGGCCCTGATACGTGAGCAGCAGGATTTTAAAAGAATAAGATCTCTGGAAAATCAACTTGCACTCTTGGAAGCCCCGGTTTCAGGGGAAATGAAGATTGTCACATCGGATAAAAGGGCATATGACACAGATATAAAACCTGTTAACGGTGGTGCTGCAGAAGAAAAGGAAGATAAAGATATTAAAGAAATATCCGTCACAACCCAGGATGAATACAAGAAAACATCAGAAGATAACCAAGACCCAGATGAAGCGCCGGCCTTTAATATATCCTCTGATGCTGCCAATAAAGAACACCCTGATTATCCGGATGTGGATAAAGGCATAGAAAAGCCTGCTAAGCAAAAAGATCATAATGATTTTATATATACTGAAAAAGAAACCATCGAAGAAACCGATAACGAAAAGACAAACTGGCCAAAAGAACCACTGGTATCCGAAGAAGATGAAGAAGCACCTGAACCTGAAGCCACACTGAAAATGCAAGATCTAAAGCATATTGAACCGGATGATTCAGATGATTCAGTCGCAGCTTCCCGTTTGGACGATATTATTGTCCAGAACGAGGTGGAAGAATCGACAGCAAAAGTCGATGATGAATCTAACATTGCAGATGATCCTGTTCCAAAATACATGCTTCTCGGCAGGGAAGCTTTAAAAAAAGAAGATTTTGACAATGCCATTAAATATTTTTTAAAAGTAGTTGATATATTACCCAATTCCGGAGCGGTTGTTTTAAATCTGGCCGATTTATACTTTCTAAAGAAAGATTATGAGACCGCAAGAAAGTATGCCGCCTTAGCATTGGAATTGGGTGAAAAATCTGCAGCGTCGGTTTTAGAAAAAATTAATGAGATCCTTGCACCAGATTTAGTTCTGCAACCTATTGAAAAAAATGAAAAAACAATTGCCCCTGAATCCGATGATGATGCTGATTATGCTAAGCCACCCGTAAAAGAAGCTGACAGCGAGCCTGAACAGGATAAGGCCGATGATTTAGAAAATACAGTATTTATTGAACTGAATGCTTTAAACGAAGCGCTCAGTTCAAAGGAGAATACAAAACCAAGTCCTAAAGAAGATGATGAAACAACTGTCCAAAAAAGAGATGAAGCCAGAAGATATATGGCCTTCGGGGTTGAAGCCGCCAAGCATAAACACTATCATGAGGCGATCGAACATTTCAGCAAGTCTGTTGAATTTTTTCCCAACAATGCAGCCGGTTTTTGTAATTTAGCTGTTTTAAACTACAGGCTAAAGAAGTATGAAACCGCACACAGGTATGCTGAAAGGGCGATCGATTTAGGCTCGCCTTCCGCTAAACCGATTCTAAAAAAGATAGAAGCGGTGATGGCGGATAATAAAAAATCTTCTCAGGACGTCAAGAAAAGGAAAAGCAAAAACTTTTTTATTGAGTCTGATGATGATACGCTTGCTGAATTTATGAAAAAAGAAGAAGAAAATCAATCAAAATTAACCGTTGATGCATCCCTTCGAGAAAACGATGCAGTTGTGAACGATCACTTTAAACGCGGCCTGGCAGCCTTTGAAAAGAAAAACTTTCATAAAGCGATCGGGCATTTCAATAAAGTCGTCAAGCTGCTTCCCAATGGAGTTCCAAGTTATATCCACCTGACAAAAATACATTACCATTTGGGGGAATACGTTAAGGCGCGGCAGCATGCTAAAAAAGCATTTGATTTAGGAGATCATACCTTAAAACCGATTCTAGATAAGATCGATGCTAAATTGGCTAAAGAATCCATGGAACTTAAAGAACAAAAAACGACTGCCATAGCAATTAAAGATACTATAACAAAACCTGAAGTAATAGAATCTCAAGCTGATGTAGAATCTGATAAAAAAGCGGTGCAAGATGAACCTAAACCGCAGAAAGTGGTGGAAAAACCGAATGTCGAAGTTATTGAATCGTCCGCTCCAATTGAAGCATCAGACTCAAAACAAAATACAACACCAGGGTTTATGGAAAAGGATGTTGCCAAAGACATTAACGAAAAAACGAATCAGAATAATGATGTCAAAAAATTCATGGCTCTCGGTGTTGAAGCCGCCGGAAAAAAAGATCATCTCAAGGCTGTCGAACATTTTAGCAAAGTTATAGAAATTCTACCAGATAGCGCAGTCGGTTTTTTTAACCTGGCTATTTTATATTACCATCTTAAAAATTATAAAATGTCCTGCAAGCATGCTGAAAAGGCTTTAGATCTGGGCTTGCATTCCGCTCAATCCATACTGGAAAAAAGTAAATCGGAAATGGTCAATGCTTCAAAGGCACCACCTGCTAAGAAAAAAGAAAAGCCGCCGGCTAAAGAAGCTCCGATCCAAACCGATGAAAATAAACCAGACCATATAAACAAAGCCCAGTTGGCACTGCCGTTTGAAGAACCGAAAGAAACGATTGCACATGGTAAAACTGTCTTGAAACAGGCTGAAAATTTAACAAAACCAGCAGGCAATGAGCAGCCGGCTGCCAGAGACGAGCGCGCATCTGAAACAGTTCCTCCGGCTGAATTGCCGCAAATAGAAAGCCCACAAATTCCATCCGACCCCAGTTCTGCCAGTGAGTATTTTGAACTCGGTATGGCGGCATCGGAAAGGAATGATTTTACTACTGCGCTAGAATATTTCAACAAAGTTGCTATGGTTTTACCACAAGTGCCATCAAGCTTTCTCAACATGGCGGATTTGCATTATCGAATGAAAAATTATCAAACTGCCCGTAAGCATGCCCAAAAAGCGCTTGAATTGGGATCCCATTCTGCCCACCGTATTTTAGATAAAATTGAAGATTCCCTTGAGGTGCAAACCGCTTAAAACCATAAAGAAAATAATGTATTCGAAGTAAATTTTAGTTCATACACCTTTCATAGGAACCTTAACATTCTAAATTGTCTCTGTTCGAATAACCTATTATTCTGTTTGCCATAGATTTTATTGCCCGGCTGGGTACAACAAAGCATGAAAATTTATGGCAACTACTCCTGTATTTTCATCTGTACAATCGAATGCCCCAGTTTTCTTTTTATGGCTGGAAAAATAGATGTCACTGCACGATGAATAAAAGGCCATCTTTCACGGTATTGGTCCATAAGCGAAGTGGCTTTTACCAATTTCATTTTAGCATTCCACGCCTCTAGCGATTCGATATCCTCAATTCCCCATGGACATTTAACATCTATTCCTAAAACAGCAACGCTTGGATGAACTTTTCCTTGAAGTTTGCTTCCCATTACCTCAAAACATAATATTGCCTTTGGAAACTTTTCGATCAATTGATTGAAAAGCTTTTTGACTTCTTTTTCCTCAAAATACATCAATGTTCCTTCCACAATGATCAATACCATTTTATCTTTTTCAAATAGAATTTCATTTAGCCAATTTTGTTCGAGAACCGAAGTAGCCAGCATTTTATTTCGTTCTGTTTTTTCGAACAATTTCTTTCTTAAATTAATCATTTCCGGAAGATCCACATCAATCCAGTTAATTTTCCCATTGTCGAGACGAAAAAATCTTGTATCTAATCCGCAGCCGATGTTAACAATCAACCCATCTGGATACTCGTCTATAAAATCTTTTGTATAATCGTCTAAAATTCTAGTTCGAACGGCGATACCCGTTAGCATTTCCTTTTTTCTGGCAGCACTCATATTTTCATATATGGAGAAATCAAAATCAATCTGTTCTACTATTTTTACGGCATTTGGATCCTGAAACAAAGGATTTATCTCTTTAGTCTCTTTGGCTCGACCATAGAGGGGAAAGAGTGCTGTAATGGGAATTCCGGTTAAGCTCTTGCTGGATATTTTAGCGTTCATGGTTCCTCCTTTCTTTCTCCTGTTTTTATTCAGCTGAATTCATACGGTTTTTTAACCCATCTAATATAGCCAAACTGCCTTCCTTCATTACGTTGATAATCGTTTTATTGTCCCATGTCTCGGGTGGCGGATTACTGACCTGAAATGCAAGTCCATGTGCAAATAGCCAACGAGTTCCTTGAATTTTATAGATTTGATCTGCGGACAATCCCTGAAATGCCGGGTAATCTGACAGAGAATTCGTAAGCGTATTCCAAATTAAATCTCCATACTTTTTAAAATACTTGATGTTCTTTTCATTATTAATCCCCCTAAATAGATGTTTTTCTTCTTGTGCGAACAAGACATACCCAATTCCATGGTCTATCCAGGGATCACCCGTCCTTTCACGAACCATACATTCGTAAAGCAATTCAACGGCCTTTTTGACTAATTCTTCTTCCAGTTCCCCCATGGATTTGAAGAATGAATATATTGGCCTGGCGGATGATCCCAATTCATCTGCCAGGGATCGGGTTGTTAGGTTTTCCCAGCCCTTTCTGCGAACGATATTGAAAGCAGATTCTATGATCTGTTCTTTAGTAAACTTAAACTTTGGTGGCATGATATCGATTCCTCTATTAATAAAAAAGATTGCGCTGCACAATATGCATCATATGTTATGCATCATTTGATGCATAACAGTCAAGAATGATGTTGTCAATGGCTAATTTTGCGAATTTTCAACTAATTTAAGTCAGAATGAAATGGAAATCGAACCAATCTCTTACCCTTGCCTCAGCGAGGTGGGAAAGGGACGCTATTGTACAGTCTGATAGCTCCTTAAAATCTTTTCGGAAAGGAAGAAAGGCATGACAAATTATATATTTATTGAGGAATAATCGAAGGGGTTTCGGACAGATGCATGACCAAAGGATGTAGTACAGATCGGTGACAGCGCCATGCTTAATAAAAAACTGAGGGACAAACGTAATATTTTTTGGATCTTGACTAGAACAGAAATTATTCCCTTAACATTTCTTCTTTATATGCATTCGGATCGATTTAACTGGCAATTATTTTGAGAGGTCTCTTTCTCAATTTGAATGGTCGAATGTTGAATACCAAATTGGTCATGGAGATATTGTTGTATTTCTATTAAAAAATTATCGTCCATCGAGTCCTGGGTGATTACCAGGTGGGCAGTTAAGGCTGTTTCCGTTGTGCTTAGTGCCCAGACATGCAAGTCATGTGTGCATGATACATTTTTTAAGCTTGTTAAATAATCTTTTATCTCGGATATATCGATGCCTTCCGGTACTGCATCAATTGAAAGATTTATGGCATTCCGCAACAAGCCCCAGGTTCCCATTAAAACAATCATAACGATAAAGATACTGATTGCCGGGTCAAGCCACAGCCAGCCTGTTATCATAATTGCCATACCGGCAATGACTACGCCCAGAGAAACGCCGGCATCAGCAGCCATATGAAGGTAGGCTCCTTTGATATTGAGGTCATGTTCTTTTCCCGAAATGAATAATAGAGCCGTTATGGAATTAACGACTACCCCGATTGCTGCAACTATAATGATGATCATACCTTTGACAGGTTCGGGATTGAAAAGTCTCACAATTGATTCCCAGGCAATTCCACCAAGCGCAACCAGCAAAAAGAGGGCGCTTAATAGGGAGGCAAGTATGGTTACACGTCGAAAACCGTAGGTTCTCTTCTGCGTCGGCCTCTTTGCTGCTAACAGGCTTGCTCCCCATGCAAGTAAAAGACTCAGCACATCACTTAGGTTGTGACCTGCATCAGCAATCAGAGCCAGAGATCCGGCGACTATTCCGTACCCCGCCTCAATAAGAATGAAAATGATATTCAGTATCACCCCTATCATAAAAGCACGATTGTAGTTTCTTTTTTCATGCTTATGATCATGGGACATGTCTGTTTCCTTTCAAGGAAGAATGTAGATTTTCTGGAAAAATAATAGACATTTTGGGAAGTTGAAAGATTAATCGCTAAAAGTTGATCAATTTGCAAAAAGCGCCATTTAGATGGTCTATAAAAAGTCTTTGAATAAGCACCGGGTGAAAATGTCTCAAAGTTTTTATACCAAGCATAGCGACTTTTCAGGGACGAGACGATACTTATAGTAGGTCGAGTTCCTGAAGAATCTCACCAATGCAGTAGTTGAGACTTTCAACGGCAACATCAAAGTTAATCAGTGTCAGGCCATTTTGCTTCGGAGATATCTTCAACAAAATAACAGAAGCGGTTCCATTTGAATTCTTTAAAACTGACCGGACAGCGAAGCGTGACTTTGTGATCAGTAACACCGATAACTTCCCAATCGCCATTTCGCGGGCCCCCGTCAATGTGTATCTTTTGGCCCCTATAAAACGGGTATGGTTTAAATTTGGTCACTTGATATTTTTCCATATGCTTCCTTTACAAAAAAAAGGACACTAGTTAACGACCAACACAGATATATCCTTAACCAGGTGAAACACTTTCTGTGAAACACTGCCGAGTAGGAAATCTTTAATTCCTGATTGTCCCCTTCTTCCCAAGACAACGGTATTATATCCCGATTGCGCCTCTTTAGCGATATCCCTTGCAACACCTTTTTTTTTGCTCTCCGCTTTTATAGTTACGTTCTTGTCTTCAAATCCGGCAGCCATTAATTTTTCCCGAGCTTTTTGTAGTGCACTATCAACCAGACTCTTTTTTTTATCTTCAAGGGCACAAAAAGAGCTTTGTTGTGACTTAAAGTATGAAGTCAATTCCGGGCTGTTCATATCGCATAAAGCCGCGGTGTCCTGAGTAATATTAAACAGGGTGATTTTTTTATCTGTGGTGAAATATTTTACTATATATTCCACTGCACGCATCGCGTTCTCAGAATCATCAAATGCTACTAATATTCTATTATCCACAAGTCATATCCTCCTTTATGCAATTTAAGGTTTTCTTCATTTTCTATTCCCATCCACTTTTCATGTAAAATACAGGTGATAATAAAAATATTACAATAAATTTGCACGGTACTTTTTAATAAAATTTACCGGATGATAGGATAGCTTTGCCTTTCTCAACCCTTCATCGCCCAGATCCTGTTCGCGATTAACAAATTCATAGTTTTTGCCTGAATTTTTAAGAAACAACTGATTAATGGCCTGATAAACTCCCTTAAAGTCCGTATTTCCCTTTTCAAAATGTATAAGAAGCATGTCTGCTGAAAGGCTTTCCGCTACTGTGTATGCGGCCAATTTCTTATCGACCATAATTGCGCCACCAATAAGGCCAGCTAACTTTTCCCAGCTAACTAGAACCCTTAAAATCGCATTGTTTTCAGCAGCAAGTATATCCGATGCTTCGCAGTCACGCCATGTGCACCAGTCCTCCTGCATGGCCATGGCCATATGGATCGATTTTATATCAAAAGGAATAAATTGAAATTCATAATTCTTTTTGAACTGATTAAGCAAATTCTTTTTTTTGTGAAAGGGTTTGCCTCTAAGTTCGGTAAGTTGCGAAATTGAGTAAATATAATCCCAATTGCTTCTTTCTTCTTCCACAGCAATGCGGTCTCTACAACTTCCTTGCCAGACTAAAAGCAGTTTCTCAGGAATACGAATAAAGGGGGCCTGATTACCGTTAAATTCATCAAAACAGCTCATCCAGCCAACTCTATCCCAAAATCCTATGGGAGCCCAGTACCGTATTTCTGGAATACTCTGCCTGATCCAGACAAGATTATCTGTCCATGCCCATTCCAAGCCATACTCATTGGCCCATCCCCATAGATTGACAAAGCTATAGTCAGAGGCCTTCTGAGGGCATTTTTCAAAATATTTAGAGTATTCCGACTGTTTTTTAAGGCTTATCGGCTTAAAGTTTAAAGTCATATTTTACTAAATCTCCGAATAGCCAATGTTCATAAAGGTTTTATAATGATCTCAATTTTGGCGGTCTAGCAAAAAGATAATAAATGGGCTTCCCGCCCCTGTGGGCCAAACCAACGTGTAAATCATATCAAGATGTTACGCATTAGATGGGACATTCTACCACGCCACCAATTTTAGCAGGATCAATTGGAGTACTCATCCTCACAGAGAAGCTGTCTTAATCTTTCGCTTAAAAATAGGATCGATTCAATATCCAGATGGTCCAAAATACTCTCATCAAATAATAGTTTAACTTCTGCTTCGAATTTGTCATCTAAATCTTCATCCCAGAACATGAGCATCACCGGGATTCTGGGAAGGGGTTTGAATAAAAATACCAGATCTGCCGATGGGATTTTATCGGTCATATCGTCTCCGCCAATCTGTATAGCCGCAGCAAGCAATTCGTCGGACTTTCCCTTAAACCTTTCAACAAGGGGTTTTTCAACATGCTCTTTCATCGATTTTATCTTTGAGACAGTGTTGGGAAACTCTATAAGGCCTTTCCATTTACCGGTGGGGAGTTTGCTCCCTCCCTGGGCCATGTGGTTATAGATAAAAACCTGTTCCCACCGGGTAAGCTTCAAACCATCTTTCTTGGTGATGTTGTCTTTGGAAATGATGATGGAATCTGTAAAATACGGCAGTTCAAGAGAATCGCTTTCTCCTTTTATTTTTATCAATCTGCCACCGATTCTGTCCGGTAGGTCTTCTATTTTCATAGATGCAGA
>CAJHXW010000073.1_pt1 | contig 16075 bp, 19 predicted proteins | sample 9198581 | NCBI WGS metagenome assembly CAJHXW01 (sample SAMEA7708328, study PRJEB35096) | sediment metagenome | biome: marine neritic benthic zone biome [ENVO:01000025]; feature: sediment [ENVO:00002007]; material: shallow marine sediment [ENVO:03000034] sea grass bed [ENVO_01000059] ...
GCCTTTAAAATCAAGTATTATTTCTTTGAATTTATCTAGACCATAGAGCAACCTTTTTGCCTCTGATCGTGAAACGTAATCTTGGTGGAAGAGTTTTACAAGAGCTCTCGTTTTCTCAAATCGGTAATCAAATTCTTCCGGAGCGAAATAAGAAAAAATTTTATCAAGTCTTCTTTTTGAGCGCTTGCTGATACTAAAAGCCACTTCAGTTCCTTTAATAAATCTTTTTTGTTCAACAAAAACATCTTTTTTTATATTATTAAAAATCAGCTTGATTTTATGAGATCTTAAGAAAAGAACATCAGAGGATTTTGAGGTAAAAAATATCCCCTCTCCAGTGTGCTTTTCCTTCATGGTAGTTGTTTTTCCTTTTAACAGCTCTCCTATAGCGGCGTTCTCATCAGACAGATTGAATTTTGTAAAAATTGAATGAAAGACACCCCTTCCAAAATCCCTGATGCGAAAGTTAAACCTGTAAGGGTCAATACTAATCTCAATGAAACACTTTTCAGATTCAGAATGATCTATGGCATTGTTTAACATTTCTGTGAATGCATAGTTTACTATGTTAAAAGCGCTTTTACTCAGTTCCTGTTTGAAGTTTAAAACTAATGATAAGTCATGAAACACTTTATCTTCTTCAAGGGCTGACAAGATATAAGATTTTTCAAATCTTTTCACAGCCCCAGTTCTTCTTTTGGCATGCGAAGGCCTGTAAACGGCTCCCCTGGTGATTCCTTCCTTAACTATTTTATTATTTTGTATTAATTCCTTCAGGTATTTATTAATTGCCTGCCTCGATATACCAAGAAATTCGGACAGTTCTTTTCCTGTGACAACCTTCTTGCCTTTTATGTATTTTAAGATTTTGCTCTTTGTATTCACAGGGCTATTATATTAATAATCAATTTATTGTCAACCAATAATATATTTTTTTGTCAACTTATCTTTATTAAAAAAAGTAACTGTTTCAAACTATTACATTCAACTATAAAGTTATTCGTTGAAACTGTTAAAAATGGCGAGGGCAATTGTTAATAATCAAACTATCTTCTGTCAGTGAGATGTCAGGAATGATTTTTATCGATTGAATGTTATATTTTCTTTTAAGGGTTTCAATGTTTCTGTTTTTTAAGCCTTTCATTTTAGAGATGGATCGGGGATGAACTTTTATAATGATTTCATCCTGGGTGTATTTTCTTGAATTTAAAATGGACGTCGCCATATCAAGAAATATCTGAGAAATAACCAAATGCCCAAAAGCAGGATGATAAGGCCCTGCCAGAATTTGTGCATCATTTTCAAAGTTTTCTGAGGCCTGAAGCCCCATGCGAATGACTCTAATATCGTTTTTACGAAACAATAGATAAAGATTTTTAACAAGGGTAATGCATTCCTCAAGCGGCATGGGAGTATATTTTCCGTTTTGATACCATTTGGCCAGAAGGCTATCGGCCAGAACTACGGTGGGATAAATTCTCACAAAACCAGGAGACATGTCTGCAATCTTTCGTCCTGTCATTTGCGCTTTGGCTTCATCATCACCAGGCAACCCGACCATCATCTGGAGCCCGATTTCATAATTCCGCTTTTTAAGAAGTCGCACTGCTTCTTTAGTATCAGTGGATGTGTGGCCCCTTTTTGACATGGCAAGCACGTGATCATCCATGGACTGAACGCCAAGCTCAATGGTGGAAACCGCAAATGGGTTCAACATCTCAAGGGTTTCATGGTTTATCGTGTCAGGTCGCGTAGAAAACCGAAGACTATCAACGCTGCCGTCATTAACGAATTTGCCGGCCTCATGGAGCAGGGATTTAATATGTGCGGCTTTTAACCCTAAAAAATTTCCCCCAAAAAAGGCAATTTGAACTAACTTCCTATCTTTTCCTTTATATTTAAGATAGTTATTTACTATTTTGTGAAGTTTTTCTGACGATGGAATTTTTTGTTTCATGCTCGTAATGGCACTCTGGTTACAAAAAACACATTGATGGGGGCATCCGATATTGGGAAGAAAAACAGGAATGATAAAGGGCTTGTTTTTGGTCTCTGAATTCTGGATTTTACCTGCCGGGTGCCGGCTGGCCTGCATGCGCGTTGCACTAGGGTAGGAGTGGAGTACAGATTTTGGTTTATGGGGAATAAAACCTGACGACTCCATAAGACTATTCCTATGCACTGGTTATAGTAGTTCTCATAAATATATTCCGTTTTAAATGAGGAAACTGTCTGAGTGTATTTAAGATCGTTAAGAAAGAACTTGAATGCAATCTTGTCATTTTATTGAACTAAATCCAAAACTAAAATCGATTATAATTTGCTCGGTTAAGTTCTTTCTTTACGATCTTGTATATACGGGTTTTTCATCGTTTAAAACGGAATATATTTATGAGAAACAGTATATTTGAGAACTTTGCTAAAAGGTCCCTATACCTCAAAGGTCATTTAAAAACCTTTAAAGCTTTTTGAGCCGCATCCTGTTCGGCAAGCTTGATGCTTTTGCCAACACCTTCGGTCTTCACTTCTTTGGCTGTAAGTTGAACAGTAAAAGTTTTATCATGATCCGGACCGCTTTCTTTAATTACTTTATAACAAGGCACCATCTTTTTGCTTGTCTGAATGATCTCTTGCAGCTTGCTTTTATAGTCATGATTTGCGCTTGGAGCGCTAATTGAATTTAGCAAGACCGAAAAATTTTCTTCAATGGTATGAAATGCCGCATCAAAACCTCCATCAAGATAAACCGCAGCAATGACAGCCTCTAGGGCATTTGCCAGGATGGAGCTTTTTTGTCGGCCCTTTGTATGGATTTCACCTTTTCCTAGCTGAATATATTCTCCAAGATTCAACTTTCGAGCAATGGCCGCCAACTGGGAATCATTAACAAGATTGGCGCGCATTCTAGAGAGGTCTCCTTCCTTTAGTTCGGGGTAGCGTTGCATTAGAGTGTGTCCAGTAACAAGGCTCAAAACCGCATCGCCAAGAAATTCCAGGCACTCGTTATCCCGCATGCCAACGTCAGACTGTTCATTCACAAACGAACTATGCCTTAAGGCTTCATTAAGCAGTTCTTTATTATTAAATTTATACTGAAGTTTTTGCTCAAATTCAGAAAGGTCAATTTGTTCCATTTGGGTTTTTTTGAAATTCCGGCTTATCGGGATGTAATAAAAATAAGAACATTACGCACTGACAAATTTTTCATAAATCTCATAAGGCACAAAAAAATCTCCCCTCGCGGATCCCATCTGAATGTCGGGTTTCAAGGAACCGTGAAAATCGGTGCCACCTGTTATCAGTAAGTCATATCGTTTGGAAAGTTCCAAGTAAAAAGCTGTCTTATCAGACGGGGTTTCTGGATAATAGACTTCAATTCCTTTAAGACCCATGCCTTTCAATACGGAAAACAGTTTAATGGTTTCATTTTTATTAAGGTCAAGAAGTATCGGGTGGGCTAAAACAGGAATTCCGCCTGCATCTAGAATAATTTCTATGGCCCTTTTGCAGTCAACACGATACTTATCTACATATGCAGGCCTGCCCTGAGCGATATATTTTTTAAAGGCTTCATCAATCGAATTCACAAATCCTCTTTTTAACATGTATCTGGCAATATGTGGCCTACCGAGCTGTCCATTACCGATTTCACTGGCGACGTCCTCTAGGGAAAATTCGAATCCCATATTGTTGAGCTGTTTTACAATCTGCGGGTTTCGATTTTTTCTTGCTTGCTGGAGCACTGCAAGTGTTTTATTTAACTGTGGATCGTTAAGATTGATGGAGTATCCTAATATATGAAAGCTTCCGGCATAGGAGATGGAAGGGGGGGCAGAGGCACTTATTTCCACACCGGTTAAAAACTCAACTGATGGAGGTATGCCTGCTTGGATAGCTTCCTTTGAGCCATCAATAGTATCATGGTCTGTAATCGCAATGGCCCTAAGCTCAAGTTTTTGAGCCAGTTTGAAAATTTCGGCTGGAGAAAGTGTACCATCAGATGCAGTCGAATGAATGTGGAGGTCTATTCCTTCCATGCCTGTTACAATCCAAGAGCTTTCTCAAGAGCCTCTTCTTTGGATTTACAGTCTATGCATTGAGAAGTAACAGGCCTGGCCTTCATCCTTTTATCGGAAATATCTTCACCGCAAGTCTCACATACTCCAAAAGTTCCTTCTTCAATTCGTGCCAGGGCTTTTTTGATCTTCTTGATCAGCTTGCTTTCTCTGTCCCTTATACGAAGCATGAAATTCCGGTCAGATTCAAGTGTGGCACGGTCTGTGGGATCCGGAAAATTTTCTTTTGGAGTCGTCATGCCAGAAACCGTATCATCTGCATGGCTTAAAAGCTCTTCCAACCTGTTGGTCAAAAACTCTTTAAAATATTCAATATCTTTTTTTTTCATGATTAAACCTTTTCAATATTTTACCAATCGCTTTTTCTAAAAAGGTGAAATATTAACATGATCAAAATACCATGTAAAGTATAAAAATAATAATTTTTCAATCCGGCTCGGAAGAATAAATATTGATGCGTAAATAGGTAGGTATTATTTAATTAAAAAAATAGGAAGTTAAATTAGAAAACGTCAATGCTCTCCTTTGGGCAGTAGATCCAGACTTTCTCCCCTAAAACTAGATGAAGACTTTTAAATACCTCTTTGGGGATCAAAACGCTCATGGGTATTCCCATGTCAACCAATGCCCGCACATTCGTCTTTTCATCAGTGAGCTGTATAAGGTTACCTTTAAAACTGTTGTACGTAAAGGAGCTTTCCTTTTGGTTGAGCTGCAGCGCTTTGGGATCAATCGATATTCGAATGGAACCTGACTTTTGGCAAGACACACGCAGCTTCAAACCGCCATTTAATACACAGTATTGATGTCCTTTAGGGTCGACCTCAATATAGCCGCTAAAGATGTTTTCGTATATGGATTGTGCAATCTTTCCCTCATAAAGAAACAGGGTTTCATCTGCCAGTCTTGAGGCTTGAATCATATCATGAGTCGTGAAAATGATCGAAATTCCTTTCTTCCGGTTAATTTCTTTGATGATATGCTCAATATTGATCTGATTTTCCACATCCACACTGGCCGTTGGTTCATCCATAAGAATAACTTTGGGAAAGCATGCAAGGGCCTGGGCAATGGCAACCCGATGGGTTTCTCCACCTGACAGTTTATGGGCACTCGCATGTGTGAACTTCCCCATTCCCACAAGGTCCAGAAGCTCTTTAACGATTCTCTCCCGCTTTGCCTGGGGTGTTTTCCGTATCTTTAGTGGATATTCCACATTTTTAAAGACCGTTGTGGTAAACAAGAGAGGTTGTTGCTGGATGAGGACAACTTTTCGGCGCATATCCAAAAGTTTACCGCTTGTGAAATCTACCATTTCCTTTTTAAACCATAGGTCACCCGCACTGGGTCTGATAAGAAATGCCAGGATCTCCAAAAGCGTCGTCTTTCCTGCTCCGTTGGGTCCCAAAAGTCCAAGAACTTTGTTCTTCTTAAAGCTCAGCTTTTCAAGATTCAAAACCGTTCTTTGATCGTAGGTCTTTATCAAGTTGTTCAATTCATACAGCATGGTTCTATTCTCTCGCTCTCCCCTGAAAATAATTAAAAAAAACATTCATTGCGAAACTGACCATAAGGAGTACAATTCCCAGTGCCACGCTCAAGACAAACTCACCCTTATCATATTCCAAGGCCATTGCTGTGGTCATGGTCCGCGTGAACCCCTTGGCATTTCCGCCCAGCATCATGCTTATCCCCACCTCGGCGATGACCCTGCCGAAGGCAACGACAATCGAAGCCACGATTCCGAAGCGGGCTTCCCGAATAATGATAAGGGCCGTTTGAAAAACGTTGGCTCCAAGAGTCAAAGCCGTCTTGCGGTACCGGTCGTCGATTCGGCTGATGGCAGCGATTGTAAAGGTAGTAACGATGGGAATAATCAGAATCATCTGGCCGATAATAATCGCCTTTTGGGTATAAAGGAGGTCAAATGCCCCGAAAATTCCCCTTCTGGAGATAAAGGCATAAACAAAAAGGCCGATTACTACCGTTGGCATGGCCAATAAGGTATTGAGCACAGTAATGACCAGACGTTTCCCATAAAACGGGTTAAATGCGATTAAAAATCCTGCGGGAATTCCAACAACTCCGGCAATAAATGTTGATATGGCGCTCACCTTCAAAGAGACCTGAACAATCACAAGAAGTTCATGATCCATAGACCAGATGAGCAGCAACGCTGATAGAAAGCTATCAATTAGAAAATCCATAATATTAATTTTTGATGGCGTCGTAAAAAGTCTCATCTACTGCGTTGCAGCAATTTTTCAGGAACTCGACATACTATATGTATAGTCTCGTCCCTGAAAAATCGCTACGCCTTTTTATCCCGCTGCTTTTTAGCGGGGGTATATGAGCCTTTTTACTTAGCCATCCGACGCTTCTTCAAAAATTTTTTGAGCTTAGAATTTACCAAAAGTGGCAAATAAAGCGAAAAATAATCATGAAATAACTTCTACTCAGGTTTCGCATACTTAAATTGACCAAAAGCAAGTCAGCCAGGACTAAAAATACATTTTTAACCCTGACCGGCTACGCAGTGATAGAAATCAATGATTCGAACCTTGAGTTACTATTTGGCACCGGGGACTGCATCCGGAAAGAAGGCCTGTTTCCCCTGGATCTTATACCTGGCTATCATGCCCTGGACTTTTGGCGACACCAGCCATTTCGCAAACCGGTCTGCCAGTTTGAACTTAACGTGGGAATATTTCTTCGGATTCACCGGAATAATTCCATAGGGATTATAAAGTTCAGGGTCACCCTCGCACAGGATTTCAAGATCCAGGCCTTGTTTTCGGCCGAACTTATACTTTAGGTATGTTCCCCGGTCAACCAGGGTATACGCCTGTTTTTCCTCGGCATATGTCAGGGTTTTGCCCATGCCCTGCCCGATTGAAAAATACCATTTTCCAAGTCCCATGGGATGTTTAAAGGAGACTTTTCTTTTTTTCCCCTTTTTTATGATTTCAGTGGTAACTGTCTTTAAAGATAATCCGGTGGCCTTCCAAAGTGCCTGCTCTTTGGTGTGTGTGCCGCTGTCATCCCCACGTGAGATAAAACCAACTTTGCTTTTGCCAATTGCTTTTAGCACAATAGCAGCATCGCGTTGGCCTTTAATTTTGGCAGGATCTGTATTCGGGCCGACAATCACAAAATCATTATGCATGACCCCCAATCGATATGCACCGTAACCGTCTTTGACGAATTTTTCTTCTCTGCTTTTTGCATGTACAAAAATGATATCCACATTTCCGTCCATCCCGTCTCTGATTGCAGCCCCGGTTCCCTTGGCAATGACTTTAACCCGAATGCCGGTATCCTTTTCTAATTGAGGCAACAATACATTCAATAGCCCGGAATTTTCCGTGCTCGTTGTTGTGGACATTGTTAGCAGCTTATCAGCTCCCATGGTTATCCCCGGAACCAGGCACATCATAAAAACCACGGTTACAATCCATATAACATTTTTTTTCATCTTTTACTCCTTTTCGTCCATTTTTAATTGTATTGGTTTTGATTGTTTTGCTTTTGATTGTTTTGGAAAGACCATTTTCCCACATAAACTCAAGTCATAGCCTTCCAGATTCCTGACTGTTTCCCGAAATTGGGCTTCATGCAGAAGACTCAGAAAAAGCTGAACTCCCCGTTCAAAAAAATGTTCCTTTGAAACAAGAAAATCGTATCTCTCCAAGCGAAGAGGGACAAAATCAAGGCCCAGTAACCCTGCCACAGGTTTGATGGCTGGTGCTGCGTCAGCACGTCCCGAAAATACTTCAATGGCCACATCCAGATGGCTTCGAAACTCCCGTTGGTAACCATCAACCTTCGTGCCATCAACACCGACCTTTTCGAATTCCCGATCAAGGAGCAGGCGTGTGCCTGTGCCTTGAGGACGATTAGCAATTTTGATTTTTGGCTGACCCAAATCGGCAACCGTGGAAATTGACTTAGGATTTCCTTTGGCTACAATAAATCCTTGCTGCCTGCGACAGAAATTGACCAGGACCGGTGCTTCGCCCCCAATTTCCTTGGTGACAAAATCAAAATTATATTCCTCTTCGTCTTCCTGCAAAAGATGGCTGGCTGCCATATGGCAAAGGTCACGGCTTAAAGCCTTTAGTCCTCCCATGCTGCCGATGTTTCCAAAAACAGCCAGATGATCAGGGTTAATGCTGTTGAAAAGAGAAATCGTCCTGTCCAGCAGCAAATCATTGCTCCCGCATATGATCAGTAACCCGTGATAAGGAGGCAGGGGCGGCTGGGCTTTAGGAAAATTGATGGTCTGATTTTCCAGCCACTGCTCAATAAGCTGTTTTGGAAAAAGCCACTTACCTGTTACTTTAGTAGCCGGCAAACCCTTTTCAGAGATGAGAGTATAGATCATCTTTTCGTTAATATCCAAAAATTGCGCCGCTTCCTTAGTGTTCAGCAAAGTTTTCTTATCCATTTTCTGCTCTCTCCTTTCAAGAGGACTTGAGCACATATGTTATTTTAAGTCAATATATATTCTTACTTAATTAAATATTGCTATATACTTACTTATAATTACCAATAATGACCTATACTAAAATTCATACCTTGCGCAAATGATAGTTTCCAAAAAACTACAATCTGACACTTTCCAGCACGGTGACCAGATATAACTTATTTATTATATCAAGATGTTATGATTTGATTGTTTGAAAGTTTTTAAAAAGTATCGGATAGAGTAAGGGGTATGGTTTAAAGATTATATTCTGCCCTTGTTGCGGAATCACCCGTTTCCGGTCAGGTAGTTTTCATCTAAAGCGCCGTGGACAACGGGAAGTGATTCAATATCCGGGGATTTGAATCCAAAGACGATTTCGAGAAAAACCATTGTGATTCGAAAAGTGGCACCCCAGAGCTTTTCAACACGATCGTTATGCTTATGAAGAAAACAGGGAAAATCTTTTATAATAGAATTTTCTTTGGTTTCATGGCGACTTTGAATAGTCAACCGGTAACAGGCATAATTAGAATGCATCAGTAAATTTCTAATCGGTATATAAAGGACCTCTTCAACCTCCCAGTTTGGTGAAAACCGTTTTTGTTTTAAAACCCAGCAAGCCATGGGATAAATGACTCTTTGAAACATAACAAGTTTCTGCGGAGGCAGGGGACCCAAAAACTTCACTCCAAAAGGATTCAAATGCATTTCCTCAAATCCCTCACGCAGACTGGTAGCAAAAAGAAGTGCCAGTCTTCTGGCCTGCCGGTGCTGTTCTTTGCGCCACTTATGCCAGTAAGGCCAGTTTGATAGTGCGGAGCCGGGAAGGTACAAAAGTTTTGCCAGAAAAGAATCCAGACCGGTCGATATGCTTCCCCCAGGGCAGCAAAGGTCCCCCGCCTGTTTAACCTTTAAAGACCTTTTGTTTAAAATCAGACATGGTTCAGCTGGAGACGGTTTTTCTTCATCCATTAGGCCGAGAAGAAACAACACCGCAGAGGCGCTCGATGAATTTTTAATATTACCCGGGAAAAGATGGCCATCATGGTTACTTTCATAAAGCGCATCTGTAACCTGTTTAATAAATGCGGAAGTATCATGTAAATAGTTCAACATTTTCTCTGGGTTCTCTGTGGGCTCATTGGTGAAAAGTAACTTTTCAAGAAGCCCGCAAGGTTTGATGGACTCGTAATAATTATCACCAATGGCGTCATAGAAAGTTTTATATACAAGGCGCAGCTGTTTTTCAGGGATGAGGCAATACATGTAGTATGTCGAGTGTCTGAAAAACCGCTGCAACGCTGTAGATGGGACTTTCTACGACACCATCGCTGCTGCAATTTTATCACCGGTCATCTTAATGGCATCCATATCCCCTGGAATGAGTTCCCATGCAGTCATGGTCAGTTCCGGCCCTCCGGTTGCTCGGGGAATCAGGTGAAGATGATAGTGCATGACCACCTGGTTCACGCCTCTTCCATTTAGCTGGAGCACTGCAACACCTGCCGGGTTGAATACCTCTTTTATTGCACTGGCAACCTTTTTGGAAGCAAGGTGAATGGCGGCAAGATCTTCACCTGATATTTCCCATATGTTTTCTGCATGAGCCTTTGGTATAATCAGAGTGTGGCCATCTGAAATAGGATTGACATCCTCAAATGCCAGCACCCGGTCATCTTCATAAACTTTGAAACAGGGAATATCGCCTTTTATGATTTTACAAAAAATACAATCTTCCATTCTGCACCTCCTCTATATTCTTTCATTATAGTAATTCTCATTAATATGTTCCGTTTTAAATATAGATTTGAAGCTCTTCCCCGACCTGTCTTAAAAGGATAGCTGTTGAAGCAAGTCTCGGTTTCGCCGGGGCATTGTTTGTTTTCACCATTGTTTTTTTGATATCACAGCCATGCTTGATCTGCAAGGTTGCTGTCAGTTGTCATCAAACTATTTGAGTTTCATTTCAATGATGACGAGAAGTTAACCGGAATATTAATTTGACAGAAGTTTCTTTTTGTTAATCACTATGCAACGGGCTGTTGCCCAAAGCGCATTTTTAAAACTGCTCAAAAATTATTAATCAGATTTTACAGAAAGCGATATTGTAAAGAAAGATGGTTTTTAATCGTTATAGTTAATGCCAAAAATAATTTGGTTTTAAATATTTTTCAGTCCCGCATTACGCGATATCAACATATGAAGGAACGCAACTTTCCTTTTCTCAACAAAACCAAAAAAGTTGTAATATTTATCCGGCTGTGTTATTTTATTTAAAACCAACTTATGAGAATTCATAAATAGGAATAGCGACAAATTTTAAAAGGGAAATTCCCTTATGGAACATGTTCAATATTTCAGATGAAAACAAAAATGTAACAGGGGTGATTGTGCCTATTGATCTCTGGAAGGAGATTCAATCAGAAAAAGAAACGGCATACCTTCTCAAGAGTGAAAATATGAAACGACGATTACTTGAAGCTAAAGACCGCAAGGAGGGCATACCCTTTGACGAAGCCTGTGAGAAGCTTGGAGCTTGATTCCACTATCATTAAAAATCGTTTTCAACGTCTATCATCAGATACAGACATTAGACATTAGTAAGCTGAACATGGAATAATGGCCGGTAAAACAGATATTCTCGATCTCATAAAAGAAAGTGCAGCAAAAAAGATATTGTTTCTGTCCCATGCTGTACGCCAGATGTTAAAACCTGATCGAATGATAACCACAAAAGATGTCAGGCATGTTATTGCAAACGGTGAAGTAATAGAAGACTATCCTGAAGACGTTCGTGGACACAGTTGTCTTATTCATGGAATTACTACAGATCGCTCGATACATGTCGTCTGCTCTCCTAAAGAAGAATACCTGACAATCATTACTGCCTATGTGCCGAACAAACAGGATTGGGAAGATAATTATAAAAAAAGGAAAAAATCATGAAGTGCATGCACTGTCAGGGAAAAATGATTAAAGCCGCTGCACCCTTTCATGTTGATCGAAAGGGATATCATTTAACACTTGATGTAGTTCCAGCTTGGGTGTGCCAGCAATGCGGTGAAGTTTATTTTGACGAGCCTGAAGTTGATTCTATTCAAGAAATTATTCAAACGCTGGAAGATCGCACGGAGAAATTTTCCGCTGTGGCATAACCATGTCAGCCAATTGGCTGTTTTGATTCCCGCCCAACCCGGTTGTGTGCAGGCTCGAAGGACGGGGCTGGCATGATTTGTCGAAGATCCCGAGCTCTTTTCGGGGATGCACTGCTACATATTGGAACCTTCCTGACTTAATTCCTTGATATTCATATATTGCTCCTGATTAATCATAACCGTAGCTCCTTTTAATTTTTAGGATCTTACGGTTATTATCTTTGTTTTGGCTGCTGGTTGCTATTTCTTTTAGTAAAAAATACTACAATTCCATTTGTCAGACGGGTTAATGAATCGTATTCATATGAGGTTGGTTGGTCCTCTTCGTCTGTTTTAGAAATCAGATTGTCGGTGTCATCAAATAAAAAGTAGGTTATATATTTCTGACCTTCACCTACCAATACATCCTTCTCATGGGTTTTCCTGCCCCGCATGTCATAGATAAATTCCCTTTCAAAGGTGGGATAGATGACCCGATACGGCTTGGAGCCCGAACCAGTACCACAGGACGAGCAACCGGTCCCCAAAGCATCTTCATATTCCATGGCAATCTCGTTGCCGTCGTAAACAAAATCCACGGTAGTCGTATTGGAAGTTTCCAAATCGCTAATTGTATTTTCAATGCGTATGGGCATATTATCTGCATTATAACTAATCGAATTAAATACGCTTCGGAAAAAAGTATTATAATAACGCTCGCTCAAAATTACTAAAAAGTTGCAAAATTCATCCAGCCATATTAGTTTTGTCTATAATGAAAATCGGACAATTACCAGGCCCTTCGTTTTGCAGATAAAAAAATATGCCGACTGTTTTAAGATCAGGCCTTTATAGAAAATATTTTTATAGCCATGAACCAACCGAAATGCCGCACGTTCACATTGATCGTGACATTCAAACGTGCAAATTCTGGCTCGCGCCTGTTTCACTCGCACGGAATATAGGATTCAACGCAAAAGAACTACGCGATATAGAAGCAATTATAGCAGAAAATGAACAACAACTTTTGGAGGCATGGAATGAATATTTCAGACATTAAACCAGGGGAAAGCGTCAAGGATGTTCATTTTACAGAAGATAGTTTAAGTGTAGATCTGATGGATGGACGAACAATTACAGTTCCGATAGCATGGTATCCCCGCTTACTTCACGCAACCCCAGAGCAGCGTAAAAAATGGGAGATCTGCGGTGGAGGATATGGAATTCACTGGCCTGACATAGATGAAGATTTAAGCACAGAAGGACTCCTTCGTGGAGCCCCTGCACCTCGAAGAGAGTTGTCAAGTGTTGCATAAGCAATTAAACAGTAACTAATGACATGTTCTAAAGCCCTCGCCCTCCAGCCAACTCTAAAGGTATGAAATCATTTTCATAGCCATTAAAAAAAGAAAAGGCGGTAACGCTAAACTGTCTTTGTTTATATGTCAAAAATGATAAACAATCCAAAGACGCCAGCACCTATTATCAGTAAATAACCACAAATTCTAATAATCTGAAACTTTTTCTTTGCAGTCTCTTCACCCTGAACAGCAGCTGTTTTTGTGTAGGACTTCTCATGTTTAGAATACCACATAGAAAATATTCCAAAAATGAGACACATTGAGAAATAAATATAATTTTCCATTGAATCGCCTTAATTGCCTGCACCTTACCAATGCTTTTTTATTCCCACGTTTCGATTAAAATCACATATATACTACTTTACTCATGAGTAAAATTATGCTATTGTTATTTTGCCATGAAAAAAATATATAATAGATACCTAAGAAAACAGGTCAAAGACGATCTTAAAAACAAAATGGTCTTCGTTGGAGGACCAAGGCAGGTCGGAAAAACCACTTTTGCCCTGAACTTTTTACCGGATCCAAGTGAAAAGCATCCGGCTTACCTTAACTGGGATGACACTTTTGACAGAACAGCTTTAATGAGAGGAGAACTACCGCCGAACCAAAAATTTATAATTCTTGATGAAATACATAAATTTGCCAGATGGCGAAATCTGATAAAGGGATTTTATGACAAAAACAGGTCGGAGATTTCTTTTCTTATTACTGGATCTGCCAGGCTTGACTATTACAGAAAAGGAGGGGATTCTCTTCATGGGCGATATCATTATTACAGACTTCACCCATTTTCCCTGATGGAAATAAATCCTGCCCCCACTAAAGATGATTTTAATGCCTTAATGAAATTCGGGGGTTTCCCGGAACCTTGTCTTAAAGGAGAGGAAAAATTTTGGAGAAGATGGCAAAGAGAAAGAATTCAGCGTGTTATCTATGAGGATATCAGGGATCTCGAAAATATAAAGGAAATAAGCCTTCTTGAGCTTTTGATAGATGAGCTTCCCAGCCGTATCGGTTCTCCTCTTTCGGTAAAAAATTTGAAAGAAACATTACAGGTGGCCCATGAAACTGTTGAACGCTGGCTTAAAATATTTGAACGGATGTACTACTGTTTTCGCATAGCGCCTTATGGTCCTCCAAGAATCCGTGCAGTTAAAAAGGAACAGAAACTTTATATGTGGGATTGGTCACTGATTTCCGAGCCTGGCCCGAGGTTTGAAAACTTCATTGCTTCGCAGCTTTTAAAATATTGTCATTTCATGGAAGACACAGAAGGGTTTCGTATGAATTTGCGTTTTCTTCGTGATACGGATAAACGGGAAGTCGATTTTGTTATCATTAAAGACAATTCTCCATTATTTGCTGTTGAATGCAAAAGCGGAGAAAAAAATATCAATTCGTCTCTGTTTTATTTTATGAAAAGAACGCAGATTCCTAAATTCTACCAGGTGCATACAGGCAATAAGGACTATGAAAAAGAAGGAATAAGAGTGCTTCCGGCTCATACATTTTGTAAAGAACTTCTTATGCCATAGGCGGTCGGCAACATCATATTGCCTTTTTTATTATTTCAGCCAGCATTTTGTTTTTACGCTGTAAGCAGTAAATGTCGTCCGATAAGGCTTCAATATATATAGCCCATCGAAGATCCCCTATATCCTGCCAGAAAAAAACATCCGACCAGTATTGTCTGGACAGGTAATCCGGCCTGACCTTGTAATCTTGTTCAGGTACATTAAAAATAACCTGTCCATTTGCATCTGTTGCCTGATTAACCCCCTGATACGACCCTGCTCCGGTGAAAAGATAGACATTAACGCCCTCTAATGGATCAATGTCCACCCCATAAATCTGATTCACCGTCACGGTCACATCCTGATGCGTTATTGTTAATACATCCGAAAGCGTGCCGGGGATGGTATAATCGTTACTCTAGAACTGATACCCGAAATAATCGACCCCTGTTGTATTCAAATTAAACCCAAAAAGTTGCAAAATTCGTCCAGAAGTGTTAAATTTTATCTATAATAAACATCGTACAATTACCAGGCCATTAATTTTGGAGGAAAGTACCATGCAAACGTTAATTGATGACGGCAAACTTAAACAGCTTTTAAAAGAAGCATTTATTGAGGCGATTGAAGAGAAAAGAAATATTTTTCATGATTTGATCGTTGAGGCTGTGGAGGATATCGCATTAGTTCGTGCCATTCAGGAAGGAGAGAATACGGAAACGGTTAGTAAAAAAGAAGTTTTCAATATGCTGGAAGGACAAGCGTGAATTTCGAGTTTAAAAAGAGTTTTGCCAAGGATTTGAGGAAGAAAGCGCGTGAAACGAAGCTCCTTTAACGCGTTAAAGAGATAATCAAGGAAGTCGATCATGCCGATAGCGTTCATGAACTCGTGAATCTTAAAAAATTAAAAGCGGACGGCAATTATTATCGAATCAGATCCGGTGATTACCGGATAGGATTGATTATTGAAAACGATATCGTCTAATTTGTCAGATTATTACACAGAAGCGAGATTTACCGTTACTTTCCATAATCCGTCAAACCCCATTAACCAATAAATAAGATAGCCGCTTGTCTATTCTAAAGCCTGCATCCTGCCGCCAACCTAAAAAGGATGGAATCAATTTTATATCAATTAAAAAAGAAAAGGCTGTAACGCTAAACCAGCTACTGCCTTGTGTTTACGATGGTTATATACTTGCTTATAGATGTCCCGGTTGTTTCCTTTGGGCAACAGCCCGTCAAGATGTGACCCCAGCCCTTTGCTTAAACAATCATAATCTTACCCAAAAGATCGTTTTAATTCGGTAAAACATCAAGAAAGTTGCAAAATGCATTCAGACATGTTAATTTTGTTTAAAATAAAAAGGAATTAAATCTAATTTATATGTACCCTCTGTATCAGTTATGAAAGGAAAATAGGAAGGGAAAATGAAACTTAAAATCGTTTTAGAAAAAGGAATGGACGGCTATATTACCGCATATTGCCCCGCCCTAAAGGGATGTGTCACTCAAGGCC
>CAJHXW010000248.1_pt1 | contig 16061 bp, 17 predicted proteins | sample 9198581 | NCBI WGS metagenome assembly CAJHXW01 (sample SAMEA7708328, study PRJEB35096) | sediment metagenome | biome: marine neritic benthic zone biome [ENVO:01000025]; feature: sediment [ENVO:00002007]; material: shallow marine sediment [ENVO:03000034] sea grass bed [ENVO_01000059] ...
ACCGACGTGGCGTCATTCGCTGTACTCGAACCGGCTGCAGACGGGTTTCGAAACTACCTCAAAGCCAAATACGCCGTATCGGCAGAGGAGCTGCTGGTTGATCGTGCCCAACTACTGACCCTGACCGCTCCGGAAATGACGGTTCTCATGGGCGGTATGAGAGTCTTGAATGCTAACTTCGGGCAGTCACAATACGGCGTATTCACCAAGCGGCCAGAAACGCTCACAAATGACTTCTTCGTGAATTTGCTCGACATGAGCACGGAGTGGAAGGCAACCTCGGAAAACGAAGACCTGTTCGAGGGTTGTGATCGCGCAACGGGTGAAACCAAGTGGACCGGTACCCGTGTCGACCTCATCTTCGGTTCAAACTCCCAGCTCCGGGCCTTGGCGGAAGTCTATGGAAGTGAGGACTCCCAGGAAAAGTTTTTGCACGACTTTGTGGCGGTGTGGAACAAGGTAATGAACCTTGACCGCTTCGACATTGCTTGATGATGGTTACTTAAAGGTCCGAGGACTTCTGAAGGGAATTTGAACTGCAAAACGGATGATCAGGAAGCGATAACCGCCACGAATTGACGGATGTTTTAAACGCTCACGGAGACTATTAACCGCATATGAGGGCGGCGTTTCAATATAATCTGAAATGCCGCCCATTCTTTAGGCACTTACAATCTGCTGGTCACAGGTTGAGCGAAATCTCAGATTCGATGAGCAGCGGAATTTCATCATAAGTGAAGTCCTTAGTTCCAATTACATCACTTATATAGAAATTAGACCTGCTGTGGGACGATAGGATGAATAATTTAAAATTATATCTCAACTTTTAGCCTTTTATCTGGGCGGTGTTTCTGTAATACGTGACAGTGATACCCGGGTAACCAAGGGACGCAAATCCGCATTTCGTGCTTCCCTATAGACCATCGCCGCATTCTCCGGCTTAATGCAATAATCTACTGAAAAGACGGGCAAGCCGCGCTTCTGGTACTTCTTGTATTGAAGAAGCCTGCTCTTTGTCGACCATTGTCCATCGTATCGGCTCCGCAGATCGCCGGCTTCCGGGTCATCCCAGCCTGCATCTCCTGCTCCATGAAACCACGTATCTTCTACCGCCAAGGCATCAATTGCTTTTGCGTAGCGGCCCGGCGCATCATCAATCAGAAAAGGAGCATTCTGCGGAATAACGAGAAAATCCGCTGTTGTCTTTTTTCCGACATTTCCGATCTCTTCTATGAAACGTATCATTTCCAGTTCAGGGTTGACTTTCTTTTTCTGTGCAACTTCCCGGATGCTATCATCGTCGTATGCTTCAACCCAATCTAAATAGACTCCGTCAAAACCCAGCTTGGCCAATTCGGAGATGATACCATCGGGGCTCACCCAGATATCCTTCCATCGTTGATCCCAGTAAGCCACAGAATAGCAGTCTTCCCACCCATCCGGATCTGGGGTAACCAGGAAACTTGGTTTCCCACGTTTCGTTAAAGTCGGGGCAGTCCAATTTTTCTTCCAGTATGTCCGCCAATTCTCCGCTTGACCAATGTCGATATATGCCAGAATAAGCCGCTCTGAGCCATTGCTCATTGTTCTTAATGTTTGAATCATGCGGTGGCAATCGAACACAATATCCTTGTTATTGTGATTGGGTTCCACTATGAGCAACGGATAGTCGGTTTTTGCCAGAGCCTGTATTGCGCTCGCTGATTCAAGCTCCTGGATCTGATACATCCAGGTTTGAGCCTGTCGCAACCGCGTTCGGCGGTCCTTGTCAGCCTCCGGTTCTTCGGGATGACCCTCGTTGATCACGAGCATGACCGATAGTGCTAAGGCGAACAACACCTGTATCTTCTTTAGGGCAATCATTCAATCTCCTGCATAACTTTACCCCTTATAATAGCATATCCATTTGAATATTCAACAATAAATTACTCGTTATTTGCTTTGCCGTTTGGTGGGAAAAATCAATTCTTGATTCAAATGACGTTTTCTTGTTATAAGAACTGTGGTTATTAAACTTTCTCTATCCATAAAAATTAATTCTTACAGGTGGTCATATTGAAAAAAATTATTAAAAACAGACTTGATCTTTTCAGAAAATCCCTGGCTAAAACAAAAATTGATACACTCATGGTTTTGCTTGAAGAAAATCGCCACTACTTAAGTGGTTTCACTGGAGAAGATACCCAATTTGACGAAACAGCAGGGGCTCTTTTTATCACGGACTCCAAACTCATCCTTGCAACGGATTCACGCTATGAACTGCAGGCGAAAAACGAAGCGCCCCTTTTTAAAATAGTCTGTTATAAAGAATCACTGGCAAAAGAACTGCCGAATATAGCAGATATGCTGGCTACAAAAAGACTCGGCTTTGAGAGTATACGGTTGTCCTGTATGCAATACAACAAAATTACCAAAGAACTGAAATCTTCAGGAGTTAAGGTCAAGCTTGTTCCTGCTGAAGATATGGTGGAAAATCTGCGGCTGATCAAAGATGAAAGCGAAATCGAGACAATAAAAAAAGCGCTCTTCATTGCTGAATCCGGTTTCAAGAATATCAAAAACACAATTAAACCCGGTATGACGGAAAGGCAACTTGCATGGGAGATGGAAAAAGAGATTCGCAAAGGGGGTGCCCAGTCATTATCTTTTCCCACTATTGTCGCATCTGGATCAAACAGCGCGCTTCCTCACGCTATTCCTTCAGACAGAAAGATTAAACCAGGCGAACCGATTCTTTTTGATTGGGGTGCAAGACTGGACGGTTACTGCAGTGATATATCCAGAACTGTAATTATCGGCGCACCGGATGAGACATTTAAAAAAATTTTTAAAACCGTATATGATGCTCAGCAAATGGCAACAGATGCTATTAAACCCGGTATCAGCTCCAAAGCCGTGGACAAAATCGCCCGTGACCATATTGAAAAGTCCGGATTCAAGGGAAAATTTGGCCACGGCCTGGGCCATGGCGCAGGTCTGGCTGTCCATGAACATCCGAGGCTAAGCCCTTTAAAAGAAACCACACTTGAAACCGGTATGGTGTTTACGGTTGAACCCGGAATTTATATTCCAGGCTGGGGCGGAATCCGCCTTGAAAATATGGTTGCAGTCAGAGATAATGGCGTTGAAGTGCTTAATAAAATAGACCCTGGTGATTTTTTAATCGGGATATAACTTAATCATGCATGCATTTGATACCCTTGTTGACCGGTATCTAAACTATCTCCTGATAGAAAAGGGCCTGTCTGAAAAAACCTTAGAGTCATACAGCAGTGATATGGCCATGTATCTCTCGTTTCTTGAGAATAATGGAGTCAAAGATATTTCAGCCACCGATACCCCTGTTATCTTAAAACACTTGATTTCCATGAGGGATACGGGTCTCGGTGCCAGGTCGAGGGCAAGGCATCTGGTTACCATTCGTGGATTTTACAGATTCCTCGTACAGGAAAAAATACTTAAACATGATCCGACACGACTGATTGATCTTCCTAAAAGCGGCCTCAAACTTCCGGACGTTCTTTCTATAGAAGAGGTTAGACTTCTTTTGAGCATTCCGGATATAAATACTCCCATCGGATCCCGTGATACAGCTATGATTGAACTTTTATATGCCGCCGGTTTAAGAGTTACTGAATTAGTAAATCTTAAACTGCAGGATGTAAACATGGAAGCCGGTTTTGTCAGGGTGCTCGGTAAGGGATCAAAAGAGAGAGTTGTTCCCATCGGTCTATTTGCCAAAGAGAAAATTGATGGCTACCTAAAAACAGCAAGACCCTTGATGTTGAAAAACGTTGCCAGCCGATATCTTTTTGTCGCCCGTGCGGGAAAACCGATGACGCGTCAAGGTTTCTGGAAACTTATAAAGCGATATGCTCTAAAGGCAGGCTTTGCAAAAAAAATCACTCCCCACACCCTGCGTCACTCCTTTGCAAGTCATCTTCTTGAAGGGGGGGCAGACTTACGAGCTGTCCAGGTCATGCTCGGCCATGTTGACATTTCTACCACCCAGATATATACACATGTCGCTCGTGAGCACCTTAAAAACATACATGAAAAATTTCATCCAAGGGGTTAACGTTTAATATTATGAATCTTGCAAATAAAAAGACAACAGGATGGTGGTCAAAAGGGAATACATCCCCCCAAATCGGTGATCACGCAATCAAAGCCGCTATAGCCGATATTGCTCATCCGGTGTACCTTGTTAATAAAGATGATTGCCTTGCAGTAGCCAAAGATGGCACAGCGACCATCGGCGATGTCATTTTATCCAGCCGGTCAGCAACATCCTCCGGTTTTCCCCTTTATGCTTATGCCCCCCCTATTCTACCTGAAAACCTGGGAGACCCTTATTTTAAAAAATCATATCACCTTCGCTATGCCTATATTGCAGGAGCCATGGCAAACGGCATTACATCTGTTGAAATGGTTGAAGAAGCCGGACGTGGTGGGATGATCGGTTTTTTCGGCGCTGCGGGTCTGACTCTTGATGAAATAGAATCCGCCATTGTCAGTCTTAAGGAAACCTTAGCCGACTCCCCTTTTGGTTTTAACCTGATTCACAGCCCAAATGACCCTGAACTTGAAGCTGCCGTAGTCGATTTGTATTTAAAACATTCGGTCAACCTTGTCAGCGCTTCTGCCTATCTCGATTTGACCCTCCCCCTGGTTTACTTTCGCATAAAAGGAATTCACCGAGACAGCAACGGAAACATCGTTTGTCCGAATAAAGTTATTGCAAAAGTTTCAAGAATCGAAGTCGCTGGAAAGTTTTTTTCACCACCGCCAGAAAAGTTTCTAAAACAACTCGTTGAAAGGCGAATAATTACACATGAAGAGGCCACTCTTGCAGAATCAATACCCATGGCCTGTGATTTGACTGCTGAGGCTGATTCGGGCGGTCATACGGATAACAGACCTGCCGTTACCTTACTTCCGACCATGCTTGCCCTGCGCGATGAAATGGCTAACAAGTACAATTATCAAAATCCCATTTGCGTTGGCCTTGCCGGAGGAATATCCACTCCTGAATCAGCGGCCGCCGCATTTGCCATGGGGGCAGCTTATATACTCACCGGCTCGATTAACCAGTCGTGCGTGGAAGCCGGCACTTCTGATATGGTCCGCCAATTGCTTGCAGAAACCCGCCAGGCGGATGTCACCATGGCACCTGCTGCGGATATGTTTGAAGCCGGTGTAAAAGTCCAGGTGTTAAAACGTGGAACCATGTTTCCTTTTCGTGCATCAAAGCTTTACGATCTTTACTCTACTTATGATTCCTTTGACAGTATCCCTGAAAAAGAAAGAAATATTTTGCAAAAAGATTTTTTCCGTTCAAGTTTTCATCAGATATGGCAGCAAACCAAAGCTTTTTTTTCAACCATGGATCCTAAGCAGATCGACCGGGCTGAAAAAGACCCAAAACATAAGATGGCCCTTGTTTTCCGATCCTATCTCGGTCTTTCATCAAACTGGGCCAATACAGGGGAATCCTCTAGAAAAATAGATTTTCAGATATGGTGCGGTCCTGCCATGGGTGCTTTTAACCAATGGGTAAAAGGTTCATTTCTTGAAAAAGCAGAAAACAGGGAAACCGTCACAGTTGCAATGAACCTGCTTGTCGGCGCCTGTGTGATTGCCCGTACTAATCTTCTTAAAAGCCAGGGGATCACACTTGAACCTGATATCGGAAAATTCTCACCCATGCCACTTTCTGAAATCATGTCTTTTGTTTGAGGATTTTCCGATTGGCAAGCAGTATAGTAGTTATCATAAATATGTTCCGTTTTAAATGAGGAAACTGTCTGAGTGTATTAGTCCTTCTTATGCGGATTAAGAAAGAACTTGAGTGCAATCTTGTCAGTTTGTCGAACTATTTATAATACTTAAATCAATTATAATATACTCGGTTTGTTCTTTCTTTACGATCTCTTATATACGAGTTTTTCATCGTTAAAAACTGAATATATTTATGAAAAACAGAATAAAACTAAAAGAAAACAAACGTGTTGCCGCTATGAATGATACTGTATTGATCGTAGAAGATGATAAAAATACAGCAAATCTGGTTTCCCTCTATCTTAAGAAGGAAGGATTCGAAACAATCATTGCCCATGACGGCCGACAAGCTATTGAGCTTGCACGGCACCACAAACCCATTTTTGTCATACTCGACCTGATGCTTCCATTGTTAGACGGATGGGAAGTATGCAGACAGCTCAGACAGTCCTCTGATGTACCCATCCTCATACTCAGCGCCAGGGAAGAGGAAGTAGACCGTGTGTCCGGCCTGACACTGGGGGCAGATGATTATGTGGTGAAGCCTTTCAGCCCCCGCGAACTTGTCGCCCGTGTTAAGGCCATTCTAAGGAGAGGAAGGATGGGGGGCATAGAGGATCAAAAGGTATATATGTGTGAAGGCCTCGTCATGGACCCTGAAAAATACAAGGTCACTTTAAACGGAAAACCTGTCGCGCTAACCCTTCATGAGTTCAGCCTCCTTAAGACACTGATGTCATCACCTGGAAAAGTCTTTACACGCGACCAGCTGCTGGACCATCTTTACCCGAAGAAGGATGCCAATGTGATTGACCGTGTCGTCGATGTCCACGTTGGAAAGCTCAGGCAGAAGATTGAGAAAGAACCATCCAATCCCCGCTATATTTTAACGGTCAGGGGTGTGGGCTACCAATTCCTTGAATATAGCAGATCTTAACGGAGAGATTTAACGTTGAAAAAGACCCTACTTTGGAAGCTCCTCGGGATTAATATCATCGTCATCGTATTTGTTATCATTGTTGTATGGTTGTCTGTCGACTACCTTGCCGCCGGATATTTCGTTACCCTGATGGAAAAATATAATATATCCCCCGATTCGAGCCATCACATGTTTGTCGCTTCAGTGCATCGATACCTTGTCTGGTCAAGTATTGCTGCCATGGTGCTGGCTGTTGCTCTCAGTTTCCTGCTGGTGAAACGCGCCCTCGGTCCCCTTACCCAGATGACCGGCGTTGCCAGCAGGATCTCTTTAGGGGACTATTCGGGAAGAGTACCGATAATCACGAGGGACGAAGTGGGGCAGCTGGCTAAGGCTTTTAACGGCATGGCAGAAAGCCTTCAGCACATAGAACAACTGCGAAAAACCATGATGATGGATGTCGCCCATGAACTAAGAACCCCCTTAACAAACATCCAGGGGTATCTCGAGGCCTTGATTGACGATGTAGCCACTCCGTCCAGGAAAAACTTTGAACTGCTCCTGGAAGAAACAATGCGGCTGGTTAACCTGGTTGAGAGTATGCTGCGTCTTGCCGAAGCGGATGCTGCCAGAACTGACCTTCATAAAAGCAAAATCCGCATTTCAGATGTAATCACCCGGGTAGTGGAACAATTTAAGCCCCAATTTGCCAGAAAATCGCTTAAAGTGGAAACGAACCACATGCAGGACAAAATCAGACCCCTTGCTGATCTTAACAAAATTTCCCAGGTCGTAAGCAACCTTCTCCAGAATGCCCTGCAGTACACCCCTGCTGGAGGGACAGTAAGAATCTTTACGGAATCTCTCGCGGAAGAACTAAAGGTTGTTTTTGCCAATACCGGAGGAGAATTGGCCAAGGAAGACCTGCCTTTTATCTTCGAACGTTTTTATCGGGCCGAAAAATCTCGTTCCCGTGATCTTGGAGGGGCCGGTATCGGCCTGGCTATTGTTAAAGAGCTGATCGAAGCCCACAACGGCCGCATCGGGGCCGAGGTACATGACAATGAAATACGTGTCTGGTTCACCCTGCCTGTTTGAACTACAATAAATCATGTCTAATCTTTATCAAATCTTTACATTCCCTTTATTCCCTCTTTAAAATCAGTGCTTATATTAAACCAGAAAGCAAAGATCTCACAAAAAAGTCTTGAAAGAACACAAGTGTTTTAAGACTTTTACATTCTTAATCATAAATAGGAGGTGCAAAATGAAAACCTTGTTTTTATTAATTGCATTATTGATTTTTACTTCAGCCGGATTCATCATGGCCAATTCCGCTGAAACGATGAAAGACGATAAAATGGACATGCAAGACATAAAGATCAACATCGCCACATTTGCCGGAGGTTGCTTCTGGTGCACAGAGGCTGATTTTGAAAAATTGTCAGGGGTCGTGAAAGCCATATCCGGCTATACCGGAGGGACAAAAGAAAATCCATCCTATAAAGAAGTATCTGCCGGAACCACAGGACATGTCGAAGCGGTTCAGGTCTACTTCGATCCATCCGTCGTTGCCTACAAAGAACTTCTCGATTATTTCTGGAGGCATATCAACCCGACAGATTCAGGAGGACAGTTTGTCGACCGTGGCCGGCAGTACAGAAGTGCTGTCTTTTATCACGACGAAAATCAAAGACGAATTGCAGAAAGATCAAAAGAGGCGCTTAACCGATCGGGCAAATTCGATAAACCGGTGGTCACAGATATTCTGAAGTTATCGGTTTTTTATTCAGCAGAAAAATATCACCAGGATTACTACAAAAAAAATCCATTGAGATACAAGTACTACCGATACGGCTCCGGCCGTGATCAGTTTTTAAAGAAAGTTTGGATGGATGATATGGTAAAACCAAAGTCAATGAGTCAAAAGAAATACGCAATGCCGGATGATAAAACCTTGAAAAAGAGGCTGACCCCTATGCAGTATAAAGTTACAAGGAAAAACGGTACGGAACCCCCTTTTAATAATGAATACTGGGATAACAAGAAAAGAGGAATTTATGTGGACGTGGTTTCCAGTGAACCATTGTTCAGCTCTCTCGATAAGTTCAAATCAGGAACCGGATGGCCGAGTTTTACAAAGCCTCTTGAGCCGGAAAATATTGTTGAAAAAGCTGATAGAAGTCTTTTTATGACTCGAACTGAAGTCAGGAGCAAAAACGCTGACTCACATCTCGGGCATCTGTTCAATGACGGCCCGAAACCGACCGGGCTTCGATACTGTATTAATTCTGCGGCACTGAGATTTATTTCGGCAGAGGATTTGGAAAAAGAAGGCTACGGAAAATATTTGAAACTCTTTGGAGAAAAATAAAATCTTCTGAGGTAATTTTTTCAAAGGAAACCTAAATGAATCGACATAAAATATTGTGCCGTACATTAAATGATCCTATAGACAGGCGGTTTTGGAAAATAAACATGTTAGTTACCTTTATTTTAAGAGCATCTGTCTTTTTAGGGTGTGTGGTCTATCTTCAGGCCTGTGATACTTTAAAGACAACGAAAGAGACGAAAATTATGCCTATGTCAGAAAAAATATCCGTAAAACAACCTGAAAAGCCACCCATGGATGTGTCCGCACCGGACAAAACAGAAACAGCAACCTTTGCCCTTGGGTGATTCTGGGGCCCTGACTCCCGGTTCGGGAGTATCAAGGGTGTCATTCGGACACGTGTGGGATACGGTGGAGGGACGAAAAAAAATCCCACCTATCACAGCCTGGGAGATCACACGGAAACGATTCAAATCGACTATGACCCCACGGTTATTTCATACGAAAATCTGCTGGATGTTTTCTGGGATAGTCACAGCCCCTATATTCCTTCGTACTCCAGACAATATATGACCGCCCTATTTTTCCATGACAACGAACAAAAAAGATTGGCTCTCCTTTCAATGGACCGGTTGAAAGTCGGAAAAAATAAATTTTACACGAAAACACTTCCACTGAGTGAATTTTACCCTGCAGAGAACTACCACCAGAAATACAGGCTTCGGTCGAATCGAGTCCTTATGAAAGACTTTAACGCCATGTATCCCCGGGGGGAGGATTTCATGAATTCAACAGCAGCAGCACGAATCAACGGTTACCTTAGCGGTTATGGATCGATCAAAGACCTTAAAGATGAGCTGCAAGGATTTGGTCTGTCCCCTGCTGCCGAAAAAAAACTTTTGGAAGTTGTAAAAAAACGAAAAGGTAAAATCGCCTACGCACGAAGAGATGGGCAAAAGGTATTAGAGTGCCTTAAATAATATGTATCGCAACCGTATGAAAAAACTAATTCATCAAGCTGTGATCTCATTGCTTTTTTATTGCTTTCATGTTATTTTTTTAAATCAGCATGGGTTAATAAAAATGATTAACCTAAATAATTTCCAACCCAGTCAAAAAATAAGGCCGAATCACAACCATTATGGATGATAAAGCTGTCATAATTATAACCGGTGCATCAAGAGGCGTAGGGGCATCAGTAGCCCATTGGCTTGCTCAGGCAGGAAATAAGGTGGCAATTTCCGCGCGCTCAAAGAAAGGATTGCTTAAATGCGCAGATAAGGTTGAAAAACTGGGCGGCAAGGCTCTTGCAGTACCCATGGATGTGTCCGATCCTGAAGCCTGTCGTGGTCTGGTATCAAAAACCATTGACACATTCGGCCGTATCGATGGTGTTGTAAACAATGCCGGTGTGGTCACCCCTTTGGCTTCCATTGAAAACATTGATCCGGAGGCCTGGAAATACTGCATGGCAGTCAATGCTACCGGCCCTTTTCATATGACCAAATTCTCTCTCCCCCAGCTTAGAATAAACAGGGGAAGAATAATAAATGTGAGTAGCGGGGCGGCCAATATCCCCATTGAAACGGCATCTGCCTATTGTGCCTCCAAGGCTGCCATGAACCAGTTTACGTCTGTTCTTGCTTCCGAAGAACCGGATATCACCACTGTTGCAATACGGCCGGGCGTGGTGGACACGGATATGCAGGCCTATTTAAGAAAAGAAGGGCCACAGGTTATGCCCAAAGAGACGGCGGATTATTACCTTGATCTCAAGTCGGGTAGCAAGCTTGAACCACCGAAGATCCCTGCCAGATCCATCGCCTGGCTGGTACTGCATGCTCCGAGCAAAATGAGCGGGACATTCAGAAGTTATGATGATTCTGATATTATCGGACCGGCTTCGAACTTTTTCAGTTTCGTGGACAGATAGAAAGCTCAAACCGTGGCTGAAGCAAGTCCGCCACCGTGCCCGAACCATTTATATGATAGTCAAAACCATGGGAGGTGAGTATGTTAACACTACAGGAACAACTTGCGGCGATCAAAGCTAAGACCGCGCCTATGATCACACAGGAGATTGCAGATGCCATGAATCAGGGCTTCGAAGAGCTGGCGGGGAAAAAAGTATTGGAGAAAACATTAAAGACCGGTGATACCGCCCCGGCATTTGTCCTGCCTGATTCTCAGGGTAACATGATTCGTTCAAAGGATTTGTTAGCTAAAAAGCCGCTGGTGATTCTCTTTTACCGTGGGAAATGGTGACCTTACTGCAATGCAGAGCTGGTAGCCCTGAGGGAAAGCTATTCCGACATTCAAGAGGCAGGAGGGTCACTGGTTGCGATATCGCCCCAACTTCAAACCTACTCCCAGGAACTTGTAAAAGAACGCCGTTTACCGTTCGATGTGCTCAGTGATCAGAGCAACACAGTTGCAGACTCCTTCGGCATCACCATTTCTCTGCCCGCGAGCATGCAGCAGGTTTACAAGGAAGCATTTAAAATCGATCTTCAAAAATATAACGGAGACGACAGCTGGACCCTACCCATGCCTGCGCGCTTTATTGTGGATCAGCGCGCGGTGATCAAGGCTTCTGATGTGAATCTTGATCATACAGTTCGTCCCGAACCCTCTTCGGCAGTAGATGTATTGAAGAACCTTTAAGCTTGAAAGATAGGCCTCTGTGACTTGTTGACTCAAAACCTTCATTGATAAAAGATGAAAATGGTTCCCGCACAAAAAAAAAGACCGACCAATTGGATTGTTGAAATGGGGCGATCGCTTTTCAAGCGTCTTGAAACGCCCATCAAATCATATGAGAAGCGGATCATCAACAACATGGAGAACCTCTATCAGGTGATTCGCAAGGGAGATGTTCTGCTGGTCGAAGGTCGTTCCAAAATAAGCCATATCATTCAGTTATTAACCCAAAGTTCCTGGAGCCATGTGGCCTTCTATGTCGGAGATGCATTAATAGGAAGGGAAATTGAAGGAGAGAAAAAGGCGTTAGATGGAGCCGATGACCGTAACAGGCAACACATGTTAGTCGAAGCCGATATTGGAAGCGGTGTAATAGCCGTTCCTTTAACCAAATACTGTGACTATAATATTCGGATCTGCCGGCCTTTTGGGATTAAAGCCAAAGACATGGAAATTGTAGCAGAGGAAATAATCAGCAACATAGGAAAACATTACGATCATCAAAACATCTTGGACCTGGCCATTTTGCTTCTTCCTTCGTTTTTAAATCCATTTAAAAAACGAACCATCAAAGCTTGTCTGGGGGGCTGTACCGAATATAAGGTAATCTGTTCCGGTATGATCGCCAAAGCATTCCAAAAGGTGGGTTATCCTATTGTTCCTGCCTTATTGCCGAAGTCGGATTTGGGCGATAAGCAAATGAACAACCCTTATGGATCCAAGTTGATCATGCGTCACTTTTCTCAAATCGTTCCACGAGATTTCGATTTAAGCTCTAATTTTGAGATTATAAAATACAATATTATTGGAATGGGAAAATTTGATTATAAATCGATCTGGGCCGAGAGGAGTGATCTTGCTCAATGACATTACAGCTTTAAATCGATGCCTTGGGCAATTTCCAATCAATCATTATTGATGGAATCAATGAATGCTTTTAGTCCAGCGAAATGTTTCCTGTCAAAATCCAGCACCAGTCGGGGCAGTTCTCTAATCTCGGGTTCATCTGTCTCTTCCGGAAGAGGTCCCGACAGAAATATATCCCCTTGGGGTTTCAGAATCTCTGAAAAACGACTCCTCAGATCCTCTATTTTTTGTTGGCTAATTTCTGAGCGCAGCCGAATGACCAGAAAATCGCCAATATACCTTAAACTATGATAGCGGGAGTAAAAACGCCTGATTCTTTCGACAACAACATCGGTTGAATCTATCCTCTCAAACAGTGCCAAATCTGATTTGCGAATATAGCCCTGCACGAGAAGCGTTTTCGTGACGAACTCAATCCATCTACTCCAGTATGTTCCCCCGGGCTCATCCACCAGGAGAATCGGTACAGGATTGTGCTTACCTGTTTGCACCAGAGTAAGGGCCTCCATCCCCTCATCGAGCGTACCGAACCCACCTGGAAAAACCACTATTGCGTCGGATTCCTTCAGAAAGGCGACTTTTCGATTAAAGAAGTATTTATAGGTTATACTCCTTGGATTCCCTTCAATGACCGGGTTGGACTTTTGCTCGAAGGGAAGTCTAATATTCACCCCGAAGGAGTATTCCGATCCTGCTCCTTCATGGACCGCCTGCATGATCCCGGGACCACCCCCTGTGATAGCCATATACTCCAATTCCGCTAACTTCTGCCCTAACGAAATTGCCATCTTGTAAATGGTTTCTTCCGGTAGTGTTCGAGCCGATCCGAAAACAGCGACTTTCCGGGTATGACGGTAGGGACCGAAAGCCTTCGCCGTAAACCGCATTTCTTTCAAGGAGGTATTCATGAGCTTCAGGTCAACTGCACCGTCATCTTCCTGACCGGCCTTGAGTGATGCTAAGATCATCTCTCGCACGATTTCTGGACGGGGAATATCCCCCAAAAGCCCAATTAATTCTTGAATCAATTTGTCGATGGGACCATTGTCTTTATTAAAATAAATTTTCATGCTTATTCTTTTTCCTCAATTAATCATCCACCATGATATGTTCAAGGGTAGACACGATTTCATCCACATCCTCAGGAAAAACTTCGGCAAACCATATCTTCTGAGGGTAAATCATCACATTGGAGCCCATGGCGCAAAGCCCCATACATCCTGAAGTGGAAATCCTGACCTTTCCTTTCCAGCCTTTCTCGTTAACAGCGTCCTTCAATTTAGATTTAATAAGTTGGCTGTTATTGTCTGCACACGATTTTCTTTCTCCGCCACGATCATTGGTACAAACAAAAACATGAGAGATAAAGGGTGATTCGTTTTGTATTGGCATTATAAAATATCTCCTTTTTTTAGGCTTCCCTCTTCACACGAAACCCTTCGACAGGTGGGAAGTAGAACGCCCCTTCTCCATATAAGTTGTTCTATTTAGCGTCCCAGCAAAAACCCAGGATCAACCCGACATGGAAACCACCCGCATCACGATCTTCATGGTATAGCCTGATTTTCGCATTGGAGTAGCGCACATCCAGTCCCAAATTAAAATGGCGCTTGAAGGTTTTGTATATACCGAAAGCCCCCCAATATCCGAATCCCACGTCATCTTCATTATCCGTGTCCCGATAATCACCATCGAGATTGTCTTCTCTGGTTATCTCTACACCGCCATAGATGACAGTAGCACCCCCGGCCACATAAATGTTCCAGGTTTTGGAAAGATCCCATATCTTTTTAAGCCCCAGGTTCAATTCGGCTGTATAGCCCTCCTCAGCGTAATAGGTGTATCTGTGGCGGTCGTCCCTCCAGGAGTCATCATAATGTGATTTACTTTTACTTGAATAAAGCAGGTTGGCGGCCAAACTGACAGGCCAATCTTTTTTCCTGGCATCAGCCATAAATCCAAGCTCAAATTGATCATCTAACTGGCCCCAGTCATCTTCCTCCAGAAACTTTCCACCTAATACACCATTTAAATTATACGACCATTCCCCTGCAATCGAACTATGTGGAGTAAATATTAAAGATAAAACTAAAAAACCTGCACATAATATCTTTTTCATGTTTACATCTCCTGATGTTTTATCAAGTTAAGCATAATTGTTTCTTTGAACTTTTCCGGTATTGTCAGCCAATATTCATAATCCCAATCACCAAACATCTCTTTGGTTTCATTTAATCTACACAACCGTTTAAATAAGGGATTTCCGGGAAGGGTAAAATTATAACTTTCATAAAAACGACGTCAGTAGTCCGCTCTCGCGAAAGATGTTGTTCGGCTTTGCCGTTCTTTAATGGCTGTTAAATCTAGATATTATGCATTGACCTGATTATACACTTCGGCTTGTGGGAAATACACTTTTACTTCTTTTTCAATTTTTTTTCCTAACTTACTTCGAGCTTTTTTCATATTGTACCGCACCTGTAGATTCAGCCAAAATTCAGGCTCTATCCCAAAGTATTTACCAAGGCGTAGCGCGGTGTCAGCGGTGATTTCTCTTTTGCCATGAATAACTTGACTAACACGATTTGCCGGTACATTAATGTCTTTTGACAGCTGACTTTGGGTAATGTTCATTGGTCTAAGAAATTCTTCTAATAGTACATCACCCGGTGTAATTGGAGATAATTTTTTTGTCATGATTTTACCCCTTATGATAATCAACAATCTCTACTTCTATGACGTTTCCATCCTTCCATACGAAACAAATACGCCATTGATTATTAATTCTGATGCTATGTTGACCTTTTCTATTGCCTTTCAATTGTTCAAGTCGATTTCCCGGAGGAACCCGCAAACTGTTTAATGAAACGGTCGCATTTAGAACCTCAAGCTTTATTCGTGCAATTTTGGAAATGCTTCTGAATCTTTTAACATCTAAATCATTAAAAAGCTTTTCCGTTTCCTTGCATTTAAAAGTTTTTATCATATTTATATATATGACGTCTTACGTCATTCGTCAAGCTGAATTTTCATATATCTTTCGGTATTAGTATTGTTAATAGGACGAAAACTCTGATGGTATGCCAAGTTGATCCAACCATTTCTTTATTTTCTGTATGGATTTCCGTCTTTAATTAACTAACTATCCTGAATCTCCAGTCTTCTATTGCAAGATATTTTTGACCCCGTGCTTTTATCCTTTTCTATTTTCTGCCTGTTGGGCGAATACCCGGAAACGGCGCGCTTCCTCCTCATTTCCCATCGAAGCATATATTCGGCTGGTCTTTTGATAATATAACGGAGCATTTTCCGGATCATCCTGAACCAGGGAAAGATACATTTCCATAACCGCTGAAGAATGCTGGCCTAAATCAAAGCTGATATCTGCGAATCTTCGTTTGATCAGAGGATCGATGCGGGTATGACAGCCGCGGCACTGATCCATGATTTCGCCATACAGAT
>CAJHXW010000117.1_pt1 | contig 15929 bp, 15 predicted proteins | sample 9198581 | NCBI WGS metagenome assembly CAJHXW01 (sample SAMEA7708328, study PRJEB35096) | sediment metagenome | biome: marine neritic benthic zone biome [ENVO:01000025]; feature: sediment [ENVO:00002007]; material: shallow marine sediment [ENVO:03000034] sea grass bed [ENVO_01000059] ...
GTCAAAAAACCTATGTTCAAAATGGGTTATAGGTCTTAGACAATAGATAATAATTTGAAAATACAAAATATTCACCAGAAATGGTTTTAAGCTTGCTTCATTGGTAATGAAAGAATAGGAGAGAAAGATGGAAACTGGCAGGATGATTATAGCAATTGCGCTTTCTTTGATGGTATTTTTAGCGTGGGAATTTTTCTTTTCAGGTAAACTAGGTACCAAAACTAAAGAAAAAGAAGCGAAAGTCGTACAAACCGAGAAGGAAACACCAAAAAAAGAAGTCTATCAAAGACCAGACGTAAAGGAAGTAAAACCCAAAGTTAAAAAAGAATTTATTGCACAAAAGGATGAATTCACAACGCAAGAAAAACCAGCAAGAATCATAACGGTTAACACGCCTTTATATACAGTCATGATTTCAGAAAAAGGAGCGGTATTTAAAAGTTTTATTCTAAAAAAATACAGGGAGGCAGTCGGACAAGATTCTCCTTATAAAGAAATGATTGTAAAAAAGAATGAAAAGGGAAGTATTATTATAGGACTGGAAGATAAAAGCATTGAAGGTGTTGAAAACGCGACATTTTATACCGATTTAAAGGAGGATACAGTTAATTTAGTTGACGATGAAAGAACAGTCTCTTTTTCTTGGGAATCGCCGGAAGGAATCATTTTCGAAAAAGTATTTTTCTTTTCATCTAAAGATTACACCATAGGACTTAATTTTAATATAAAAAATGGATCCGATCAGACCTTTAATGATAAAATAAAGCTTTCTTTGGTCAAATATTTTAAACAAGAAAAAGCCATGTACGGATTTGAAGGACCCAGCGCGCTGATAAATAATAAACTTGAACAAATAAAAATAAAAAAAATAGAGGAGAACAACTTGTTTTCCGGAACCTTTAAATGGATCGCTTTACAGGATCGATATTTCATGTCGAGCATTCTGCCGGTAAACGGTGAAGATGATCCAGAAGGAACCTTGAAGCTTTTATTTAAAGAGAATATTCTCCAAGCACAATATATCTTGCCAAGAATTAGGGTGAATCCAGGCAGGCAGGATAAAATTGACTATAAGCTTTTTTTGGGACCAAAAAGTATGAAAATATTAAAAAAAACCGGTCACGGCCTGGATAAATCGATCAATTTTGGGTGGTTTGATATACTGGCAAAACCCTGTTTGTGGATAATGAATTTTTTGCATGATAATTTTATTCAAAATTATGGCATCGCCATCATTATTTTAACCATATTCACCAAAATATTGTTATGGCCTCTTGGTTCAAAGAGCTATAAATCCATGGGCGAAATGAAAAAAATACAACCATTGATGGCTGAGATCAGAGAGAAGTATAAAAATGATAAGAAAAAGATGAACGAAGAGGTGATGAATTTATACAGGACATATAAAATAAATCCACTGGGAGGGTGTCTACCCATGGTTGTGCAGATACCCGTGTTTTTTGCTCTTTACCGAATGTTGTATGAAGCGATTGAACTCAGGCATGCACCGTTTTTTTTATGGATAAACGATCTTTCTGCTCCGGACCGTCTTTTTACCTTTGATTTTGCCATTCCATTCATGCAGCCACCATATGGTATTCCCGTTTTAACCGTTATTATGGGGGCAACCATGTTGCTTCAACAAAAGATGTCACCACCAATGGGTGATGCGACCCAGGCAAAAGTAATGATGTTTATGCCGATCATATTCACGGTGATATTTATTAATTTTTCATCCGGACTTGTTTTATACTGGCTGATAAATAATATACTATCCATTGCGCAGCAACAATATATTACGAAGAAAAATGCATAATACGGAGGTCAGGGATGACGTCTTATAAAGAATTTGAAGGGAAAAATATTGAACAGGCAATTAAAAAAGCATGCAGCAAGCTAAAAACCGATAAGGAAAAAATTAAGTATAAAGTGATATCATATGGGTCAACCGGAATCTTTGGATTGGCTGGAAGAAAAAAAGCAAAAATCAGAGTTTCAGTTCCAGAACTAAAAAAGCCAGAAGAAATTAAACCAGAGATAAAAAAGCCGCAAGGAAAAGAGATAGAGGAAAAAAAGGATAATAAAAAAGATTTTAAAGCATATTGCGATAAGAAAAATAACCAATTATCAGAAGATAAGATCCAGATAGGAAAAGAGGTATTACAAAAAATAATAGATTCAATAACGTCAGATGCAAAAATAGAAATCACGAAAAAATCAGATAAGACTATTTTTAATGTGGCTGGAGGAAACTCAGCTTTACTAATTGGAAAAAGGGGAAAAACGCTGGAAGCGATACAATTGGTCGTTGAAAAAGTAATGAATAAAAAGAATGAAAAGAGAACCAGAACCATAGTTGATATTGAAGGCTATAAGGAAAAAAGAATTTCATATCTAAAAAGTCTTGCAAAGCGTCTTGCCGATAAATGCAAACGTTTTGGAAAACCCATGTCTCTCGGAGAGATGAACGCGCATGACAGAAGAATAATCCATATCACTTTAAAAAGCGATAAGATGGTAAGCACAAAAAGCAAAGGAGAAGGAGTGTTAAGGAAAATAGTTATATTTCCTAAAAAGAGTTCTCATAAAAAGAAAGAAATGCCTCAAGCCCAGGGCTCGCTCAGGTAAACCTAGACTCAAAAAATAACTTCACATTCTAATTGGCCGATCCGTCATGAAGAGATGCGTTGCTCATTTGTTAAATATCCCGCTATTGATCTAATTTCCATCTTGCCAGGTAATGCTTGAAATGAACGACAGCTTTCTTGGATCCTCAGACGAATATGAAATAATACTTAAAAACTAGAACCTATCTCAAAAATAAGGTTAGAGTTCAGGGCAAGGCGTGGATCAGTGAAAAAGCGGAGCATACACCTAGTATGTGAGCATTTTGAATCGTTGTACAACGCCGCCATGGACACTAAGATTGTTTTTGAGATCGGTTCTACCAATAATTTGTTGTTTCAAAAAAAGCAGATTAAAGGCTCACCTTATATTACATTCAAAATGAACGATTCCACAATCACTGCAGTTGCAACGCCTCCTGGTAGAGGCGGAATCGGAATAATCAAGATATCCGGAAAAGACGCATTATCCATCGCTGAGTCAATTTTTGTTAAAAGAAAGACCAATAATTCCTCTGAGAAAAAAGACATAAAAAAACCTTGTTATAAAAAAGAACCTTATTTTGAAACGCACAAGCTTTATTTAGGGAATATTGTTAATAAAGAAAAAGGAAAAAATATTGACGAGGTTTTGCTGTCAGTCATGAAAGCGCCACACTCTTATACAAAAGAGGATGTTGTAGAAATAAATGCCCATTCGGGGCATATTGCTTTAAATGAAATACTTAAGCTTGTCATTGAAAAAGGGGCAAGGCTGGCTCAGCCAGGGGAATTTACCAAAAGGGCATTTATAAATGGTCGCATCGATCTAACCCAGGCCGAGGCGGTTATAGACATTATTAATGCAAAATCAGAAAAATCGCTGGAAATAGCAAGCTCTCAAGTGGCTGGAAAGATAAAAAAGAGAGTCAGTTTAATACGAGACACGTTGATCAGCATTTTGGCAGAAATTAATGCAGAAATTGATTTTCCAGATGAAGTTGGTGATGATTTAGATATTGATCAAATCAAAGGAAGAATTAATAAAGAAGTTGTAAAACCACTAAAGGAACTTCTGGAGAATTTCCAAAAAGGCCATGTTTTTAAAGAAGGGATCAGGATCGTGGTGGCGGGAAAACCGAATGTGGGAAAATCGAGCTTACTGAACAAAATGGCCAATAAGGAAAGGGCAATAGTCACTTCGTTTCCTGGAACGACAAGAGATGTCATTGAGGAAAACATTAATTTAAATGGTATTCCTGCCGTCATCAGCGATACAGCCGGATTGCATGATTCAGTGGATCCTATCGAAGTCATTGGTATAAAAAAGGCCTATGAACATATTAACGTTTCAGACATTATTTTATTCATGATCGATGCAAGCACAAAATTGACTAAAGAGGATTATAAAATTAAAAAAGATTTTAACGATAAAAAAATGATCATCGTTATCAATAAAATAGATTTGGTAAAAGAAGACTTTAAAGTCAAGATGCCCGGAAAATGGGAAAGAATTAAAAAAGTCAAAATATCTGCTTTATATGACAGAGGGATAGATGAACTAAAAAAGATCATTGAGAAAACTTATGCGGGCGATTTTGCAAAAGATATTAAAAATAAAATTATACCAAACTTGAGACATAAAACCGAAATTGAAAAATGTCTAAAAAAAATCCTGGGGGTAATACAAAGATTGAAAGATGAAACACCCTTTGAATTAATCGCTATCGATATTAAAGAGGCAATAGATTCGTTAGGAGGCATAATCGGAGTTTCGGTAAAAGAAGAAATATTAGATCGGATATTTAACAGATTTTGTATTGGCAAGTGATGTTTCACGTGAAACAATAAAGGAAAACGAAGAACAGAAATTTATAAACGCAATAACAGATAGACTTGGGGCAGTGTGAAATTTTTAAATTAAAATACCAGCTAACTCAAGAATTTTTTAATTTGTAAATTTCTGAAGACATTAAAGGGAGTCCGGTGATGAAAATTGATTTTAATCCGTTTTTTAAAAAATATGAAGAACTCGTAAAGGCAGCGGATGATGTGTTCCAGCGCGTTTCCAAAGAACATTCTGAATGCGTAAAGTGCGAGATTAAATGCTCTGACTGTTGTCACGCACTATTTGACCTTACTTTGATTGAGGCTATATATATAAACCAAAAATTCAAGGAAAAGATCAAAGGTAACTCCAAAAGGGTGATTATAGATAAGGCTAACGATATTGATCGGCAAATTTATAAAATAAAGAGAAAAGCGCATAAAGAGTTAGAAGCGGGCGCTGATGAGAACGAAATACTTACCCGGCTAGCCCAGGAGCGAGTAAGGTGTCCATTCCTTAATGATAAAGACAGTTGCGACTTGTATGAAAACCGGCCGATTACGTGTAGATTTTATGGAATACCAACAGCTATAGGCGGAGTGGGTTACACCTGTGGAAAATCAGGTTTTATTGAAGGTGTAAAATATCCAACGGTCAATCTGGATATAATACATAGCCGGCTTCAGCAAATTTCTGCAGATTTTGTAAAAGAAATAAGAACGGAATATATAAAACTGGTTGACTTGCTCGTTCCGCTTTCCATGGCGATTCTTACGGTTTATGATGAGGAATATCTGGGGATAAAGGAAGATTCATAGCTTCTCGCCACCCCTCAGACATAAGAAGATATGACCAAGGGCAAAGGAGATGGAGATGACGAAAGTGTCTATTGAGGAAGCTGAAAAAAGAAAAAAGGCAGTTTTTGATTGCATGTCACCGAGACGGCAAAAGCATATCCTCAAAAAAGGATTTGATAAATGGGATCCCTTTCAAGAGCCAAAAGATCCGATTGATATTCGGAAAGATAAAACAAAGCGTACAAGCCAGACGCTTATCAGAGAGTTTCTTCAACAGACAAGGGCTGAAAAATACAGCAACGAATACGGCAGGGGTGTTGTGGATATTTGTATTGGAATAATAAACGGAGACGAACGCTATATTGGCATGCTCGAATTTGCAAGCTGGTACAACGAGCTTTTAAAAAAAGAAGGATATGAATAATCTTTGCCCAATAAGATTTATTATTCAGCCCTGATAGAGACTGTTCTGATAAAATGAGACAAAAATAGAGCAAATACGCAATAAAACCTAACGTCAAACTCCTCACTTTAATTTTAAAAATCCCAATATCCCTCCCCCAGAGGAAGGGATGAAAAATATGGAAAGTTTGAATAATAATAAGAGTGCTGAGCGGAAAAAGTCTCAATTGATCCTTGGCTATTTCAATTCCGTAGCTCGAAAATACGATATGATGAACACCCTGCTAAGCTTCGGCATTCATCATATCTGGAAAAGAACAGCAATCCGAATGATGGGATTAAATAACGGAGACAGGGTTCTTGATGTATGCGGGGGTACCGGGGATCTTGCTACCCTTGCAGCCGGAGCTGTCAGTCCGGTGGGACATGTAACGCTGTATGACTTTTCCAGCGCCATGATAAATGCAGGCAGGTTAAAAAAAAATAATTTACCCATTAAAAACCGTGTTCAATATGTTCAGGGTGATGCCCAACAAATTGCGTTTCAAGACGAAATTTTTGATGCGGCAATGGTCGGGTTTGGAATTCGAAACGTGATAGATATGAAAAAAGCATTTAAAGAAATGTATCGCGTTTTAAAACCTGGCGGAAAGATGATGTGCCTGGAATTTTCTCAACCGGTCTCGCCTTTGTTTCGCCTGCTTTATGATTATTACTCTTTTTATATTATCCCCTTTTTAGGAAAATCTATTACCGGTTCCCTTCAGGCCTACACTCATCTTCCCGAGTCAATCCGAACCTTTCCTTCCCCAGATGACCTAACGGAGATTTTAAGAAATATCGGATTTTTGCAAGTGACCCACAGAACACTCACAAATGGTATCGCTGTCATCCATGTGGCGAGAAAGAATCAGAAGATCCAATAGAAGATGATTTATAGCATAATTCAGTTAATATTTAATAGGAGAAATATCATGAAAAATAAAAAGAAAAGATGCCTGGCATCCGTTGCGATTGTCTTTTTAATGAGCTTTTTTACCGCCCCTTTCGTTTTTGCCGATGACTCCGAGGCACGGGCAATCATGGAAAAGGTGGACGCGCGCGATGACGGCAATAACCAGGTCTCAGACATGGAAATGATTTTGATTGATAAAAGGGATAAACAGAGAATTCGTAAAATTCGTACATTTAGCAAAGACAGGGGAGATGACACGCTTAGATTAATGTTCTTTCTGTATCCGGCAGATGTCAAAGAAACGGCGTTTCTTACTATTGATTATGACAATTCTGATAAGGACGATGACCAGTGGCTGTACCTTCCTGCACTCAAGAAAACCAAGCGAATCGCATCAACCGATAAAAGCGGCAGCTTTATGGGCTCGGATCTTACCTATTCAGATATGACCTCCCGAAACCTTGAGGACTATGATTATACCTTTTATGAAAAGGCCAAAGAAAAAGACGTAAAAGGAATCACAACATGGGTAATCTGGTCGGTTCCCCGTTCAAAGGATGTAATCGAAGAAACCGGGTATGAAAAATCACTCCTTTTCGTACGACAGGACAATTTTTTTGTTATTCGGGCCCTTCACTGGGTTCGAGACGGCGGCTACAAAAAATATATGGACGTTAAAAAGCTTGAGCTTATCGACGGAATATGGGTGGCGACCGAAATGCATATCACAAAGAAAAAAGGAAAAAATACCGCGCATAAGACCATCTTAAAGTTAACCAACGTAAAATTCAACCAGGGCATTGAATTTGATATGTTTACTGTCCGGAGAATGGAAAAAGGGTTATAATGTTTGAAATTGGAAATTGGAAACTTGAAATTAGATAGTCATGCTTCAATAAAAAATATTCGAAATTCAAAACACAGGATCTTTATTATTGTGTTTTTTGTTTTTTTAATTTTATTTTTGCCGTTTCCGTCGTTTGCTATGGAAGATGATACCCTTGATGAAATGTTAAACGGCTTTGACGATAAAAAGCCGGGTGTATCTGCCGATACCATGGAAGACGTGCTGGAAGGATTTGATGAGGACCCCGAAGAAAGCGAAAAAAGCACGACCGAAGATGATCTCCTTGAAGGTTTTGATGACGACGCCAAAGAGATCGAAGGTAAGCAGCCGAAAGATGATGGTAAACCGTCAATTTTCAGTTTTAACGGTGATGCACAACTCGGTGCTTCCTACAATTTTGCCCATGATGAACCCGAGGGAAATGAAACCGACTGGCGCGGGTTGTCTCGCCTTCGTACGGAACTCAATCTTGAGTTAAATGCCAAGTTTTCCAGTTCATGGCAGGCGCGTATTAGCGGCAAAGGAGCATACGATTTTGCTTTTGCCATTCAAGGCAAAGATGAATTCACCGATGACGTGCTGGACAATTACGAAAAAGAGCTGGAGCTCGGTGAAACCTATTTGCAAGGGAGCCTGACAAAACGCCTGGATGTTAAAATGGGGCGTCAGATCGTTGTGTGGGGAAAATCGGATAACATTCGGGTAACAGATGTGCTTAACCCCTTGAACATGCGTGAACCGGGCTTAACCGATATCGAAGACCTGCGGCTTCCGGTTGCAATGTCCAGGCTCGATTATTACATCGGCGATTGGAACCTCACCGGTATTGCCATTCATGAGATCCGTTTTAACAAAAACCCGGAATATGGCAGTGATTTCTATCCGGGTTCACAGCCGCCACCCCATGAAGATAAACCGGACTCACGTTGCAAAAATACCGAATATGCTGCTGCCATCAATGGAATTTTCAGTGGATGGGATATATCATTTTACTGGGCCGATTATTATAACGACATGCCCCATATAAAAATCATTTCCGCCGGGTTGCCTTTCCAAATCGAAAGGAAACATGCACGTTTGAAAATGGTTGGTTCTGCTTTTAATGCTGCCGTAGGTAACTGGCTTTTAAAAACAGAAGCGGCTTACATAGACGGATTTGAGTTTATCAATTTACCCGAGAAAGAGTATTCGAAAATAGATGTGTTGGCCGGTATAGAATATTCTGGTTTTAAAGATACCACTGTGAGCATTGAGGCGGTAAACAGGCACATAAATAATTTCGACGATGTTTTAGAACTCCCCCCGGATGAAGCTCAGGAGGATGAATTTCAGTGGGTGGTAAGATTAACCAGAGATTTTCTAAATGAGACCCTCACCTTCACGCTTTTGGCTTCCACATTTGGTGGAACAGGCGAGGATGGCGCCTTTCAACGTTTTTCCGCTGAATACGATATTACCGATTCCCTTCAAATTGCCGGTGGAGTGGTTCTCTACAAGTCCGGTGATCTGGCAAGGTTCAGAAATATCGGTGACAACGACCGCCTCTTTTGCCAAATCAAATACAGCTTTTAACCATCAGCTGGTATCTCAAATCGGCTTTTGAAACATTAATAGAACGCTGTTTAACTGTGAGACTTTGTCCTAAAAAATTACGGGTCGATTACATAGTATGCTTCTTCGCCAATTCAGTATAATTTTAATTAGTTGTGCTTGTAACATTTTCATATAGTCGTTCCCGTAAATATGTTCCGTTTTATAAGAGGAAACTGTCTGAGTGTACTAGAGATCGTTAAGAAGGGATTTGTGTGCCATATTGCCAATTTGTTAGTATTATTTCTGATACTTATATCAATCATAATATGCTTGGTCTGTTTTTTCTTTACGATCTCTAATACACAGGTTTTTCATCGTGTAAAACGGAATATATTTATGAGAGACAGTATAGTCTGAGTTACCCTTAGAATCTATCAGCTTTCCCGTTCGGCTAAACTTGATTCCCCTTGACATTTTTATTATTATAAGTACAATGTACATATGGTTGAGTTAAAATTTAAATGGGACAAGGGGAAGGAAAAGGCTAATGAAAAAAAACATGGCATTTCTTTCGATGAAGCACGTACTGTATTCTACGATGAAAATTCGATTCAATTTTTTGATCCTGACCATTCCGATGACGAAGATCGGTTCATCCTGCTTGGAATAAGTTTTAAACTCAAGGTTCTGGTTGTTTGCCACTGCTTTCGTGAAAGTGACTCAATTATTAGAATCATTTCCGCCAGGAAAGCGGATGCTGACGAAGAACAAGAATATTGGAGAAATAGACGATGAGAGACCATTACGATTTTTCTAAAATGAAGGGACGTAAAAATCCTTATATGAAATATCTAAAGCAGCCAGTCACTATGCGACTGGATCGTGATACTGTTTCATATTTTAAATCCATGTCGGAGGATACCGGCATCCCTTACCAAAGCCTAATCAATCTTTATCTTCGCGACTGCGCAGTTAATCAAAGAAAACTACACATGAAGTGGTATCCTGAAAAAACCGAACAAGTTTGAGACGGATGCTCATTTCGCTACACTTCATTCGCACCAATCAACCTGGCTGGTCGAGCCGCTTGCGGCGGCGTACAACAAAGGAGACAGCAGTGACCATCGAAAAGTTTATGGCGGGTTACAAGACAGCATGGGAGTGCAAAGACGAGTCTCTGTTCTGCGAATTATTTACAAGCGACGGGGTTTACCACAACACGCCCTTTGCTGTGCAGCAAGGTCATGGTCAGCTCGCCGAGTATTGGCGCCGCATCAAGCTTCAAGACGACATTGAGGTGACCTATGAGATCCTTGGATCTGCTGAAAATAGTGGCATTGCTCACTGGCACACTATATATCAAGTTGCCTCCGAAGAGCTCTTTGCGATCTGGGCTGCATCTAGGGGAACGAACCTAATTGAGCGAAAGCCGGGCGATCCATTGCCCCGTATGGTGCTCGACGGAGTCCTGCAGGCAACATTCGACGGTGATCTCTGCAACGAATGCCGCATCTGGTGGCATAGCATGCCGATGGCAAAATGAGCAATTTCGCATGATGGTCCGTTAATAAGGCGCTTTTGGAGCAAAGACCTTGCTCAATGACACACGGCGTTAGATGTAAAGCCCTGGATAGAAGGAAAGTTTAAAATGAAATTGTGGCAACAAAGCATGATATTTCTGGCTCGAAATGAATTTGTGAAAAATTTTATGCAAAGTCGCGTCACTATGGCTGAATTATCAACGAGATTTGTAGGTGGGAAAAACGTGTCAGAGGCAGTTGAGAAAGCCGCAACATTAAAATCCCAGGGGTATCGCTCCTCTCTTTTTTATCTTGGTGAGTATGTAGAAGATGAGGCAATCATATTTCAAACCGTTGCCGAACTTAAATCAATTGTAAGGCGTCTTGCAAAGTCGCAGTTGGATGTTCATATCTCCGTTGACCCAACTCAAATAGGCCACCAAATAGATGCCAAGATTTGCAGTGATAATGCGTTTGTTTTGGCTAATGAAATTAGGATGGTTGCAACTGGTAACGGACAACCTGCAAGAAACTTTCTTATGCTGGATATGGAGGACTCTTCAGTAACACAAGCAACCATGGACTTATATAATAAGTTAAAAGCTGAATCTCTTCCGGTAGCGATAACCATGCAGGCGTATCTGTATCGTACGGAAAGGGATCTAACAAATGCCATTAAAAACGGTGGTACTGTTCGACTTGTCAAAGGCGCTTTTGCAGAGGGAAAAGACAAGGCTTTCACCAATTCTGGCGAAATTGACAACCATTTTTTAAAATTAGCGGACATGATGCTCTCTAAAGAGGCTTACAAAACTGGATTTTATCCTATATTCGGCACACATGATGATCGCATGATTGATAAGATTATCAAAATCGCACAGAACAGGAAGTGGAAAAAAGATGAATATGAGTTTGAAATGCTCTATGGAGTAAGGCGTGAATATCAAGAGGAATTGGTGGGATCCGGAGAGCTGCTGCGTCTCTACCTGCCGTTTGGAACGGATTGGTGGCCTTATGCTGTTAGGCGTGTGGGTGAGAGTGCTAAGAACGCAAAGTTTTTAATTAAGTCTTTGTTTGGCACCTAGCAGACGTCTTAATGCAGACGAGCTAAAAAGCCGCACCCGCTGGTCAGGAGCGACGTTTGATAAAAGATAGAGAAGATGCAGGGCTTCTCCCCATCCCGATTGTACCCATTGAAGAAAAAAGGTATTCTAACAGATGAAAAAAATACTTAAAAAACAGTCCGTTATAAAAAATATAATCGCTTTATTAATATTTCTTGCCATTCCATTCTTTGCATACCGATCCTGCACGAGTGGTTATGATAAATATGCCTTTTACGTTCAGGTAAATGATGAGGCTATATTTGAAACCCGATTGGATCCTTCAGATGCTCGTATCATTGACCGGGGTCGCCAATTAAAGGATGAAATAGTTAAGATGGATAAAGAGATTGATACCGGAGATGGGGCAAATGCGGGGAAATTACGATGGTATGTTTGCATGGGGATAGATTGCGACGAGGGGTGGGAAAGCAGCTTTTTGACAGGAAAATAAAACTTAAATAAAATAAAACCCGGGGTTTTTATATCCTAGTGAACGAAGTTGAAACAAAAACAGGAGGTTACATCATAAAAGTTTTGATGACTTAATTCAGCCGGACCGGAAACAAGGAAAAAAATCGGCAGGACCATCTGCGAGGAAGCAGCTCGGGCAAATGAGACCGAGCTGAAAAAGCTTGAAGATGTCAGTCCCGGTGATGCGGCTGGGTACGACTTCGTCTTGATTGGCTCACCGCTGCATGCCGGCAATCTGACCGGACCGGTAAAAGAATTTTTAGGCAGCATCCAGGCAGGTTCAGGTCAAAAGATGGCCGGTTTCATTACCCATTCCGCCCCGTCTCATCCGGACCAGGCCATGGAAAATTTACAGAACCTATTAAACGTGTAAGGAAAAAGACATTGAATATAAAGGGTGCTTTGACTAAATCTTTGAAAGTAGACTTAGGACAAGGGAATGACCACAACCTATTGTTGGGATGGAGAAAAAAGTGAAATATTTATCCAAATTATTTCCCCAAAAGCTCGATTTTACCGCCGATTTTAGAATTGCTGCAAACCTGGGATGTGCCTATGCTTCCATAGTTTTACTGACACCATTTGCAATCAATAATTTTGTTCAGGGACGCTGGATTTTAGGGATTACATCTTTTAGCGTATCTTTAGTCTTGGCTTTCAATGCCTGGAGTATTCTTCACGGAAATTTCCGACCTGTTCTTATTTTCTTCTTGCTTGTTCCAGCTCTTATTTCAGCTTTATTTTTTGTCATCGGAAAACAGGGCATCATTGGTATTTTATGGAGCTATCCGGCCATACTTTCGTTTTATTTCATGCTTACAGAGCGGCGGGCTTGGCTGGCAAATGCACTACTTTTACTGATCATCCTCCCCCGTGCGTGGTTTGTCCTGGAGGGTACTTTAGCCATTCGTGCTGTCATAACACTGATGCTTGTCAGTATCTTCTCTGCCATATTCATTCGTTTGATTACCTATCAACACCGCAAACTTATGGAAGCCAAGGAAAATGCCGAAGCAGCAAACCAGGCCAAAAGTGAGTTCTTGGCCAATATGAGTCATGAATTGCGAACCCCATTAAATGCTGTTCTGGGATTTTCAGAGCTCATGAGCCGCGATCCGAACCTCAATCATGAACAGCTCGATAATTTAGGAGCCATCGGTCGCAGTGGCGGATACCTGCTCTCGTTGATAAACGATGTCCTGGAGTTTTCAAAAATTGAGGCCGGACGAATTGTCCTGCACAAAGAAAGTTTCGATTTGCACCATCTTCTTATGGATCTTGAGGAGATGTTTAGGATCAGGACCATACAAAAGGAACTGTCTTTGTCCTTTGAAATAGCAAACCAGGTGCCGCAATACATTCGGGCCGATCAGAGCAAACTCCATCAGGTTCTGATCAATCTTTTAGGTAATGCTGTCAAATTCACCAATTCAGGAAAGGTAACCCTTAGGGTGACTGCCAAAAAAATTATCAGCACAACATCTCCAGGCAAGTATTCTCTTTATTTTGAAATCATGGACACAGGAATCGGGATTCCTGAAAATGACCAAGACCAGGTGTTTGATGCATTCTTTCAGGCAAGCAGTCAGCAAACTGAGCAAAAAGGGACTGGTTTGGGATTGTCCATCAGCCAGAGGTTTGTAAATATGATGGGTGGCAGCATTAATTTTGTGAGTGGTGTAAACGCGGGAACGACTTTTGCTTTTAACATTCCTGTTGATTTGGCCGATGCTTCGGGATTGGAATCATCTGCAATCGAAGCCAGGGTGACAGGGCTTGTACCTGGTCAACCCGCATATCGATTACTGGTAGCCGAGGACAACCAACTTAGCCGAAATCTATTGGTAAAACTATTGAAAATCATAAAGTTTGAGGTCCGGCAGGCTGTCAACGGCAAAGAAGCTGTTCAAATATGGCAAAAATGGAAGCCTCATCTTATCTGGATGGACATCCGTATGCCGGTTATGGACGGATTCGAGGCCACAGCAAGAATCAAAGCGATGCCGGGTGGCAAGAAAACCGTCATCATTGCTCTGACAGCCAGTGCCTTTGAAGAGGACCGGGTAAAAGTTTTGAAACACGGCTGTGACGATTTTATGAGAAAACCGTTTCGGGAACATGAAATTTTCCAGATGTTGTCCAAGTACTTGGGAGTCCAATTTATTCGTGAAACAACCTCGGATGACCAGAGCCATAAACCAGAAATGTCTATTCATATGATGCAACAGGCCATTGCAGGGTTACCCAAGGAATTGAAATGTGGTTTCAAGACAGCGGTTGACAGGGTTGATTTTGATCGTGCCATTGCCATGCTAGAAGGGATACAAGAAGAAAATGAAGCCTTGGCCAGTGCATTGGCTGAAAATATCAATGCATATCAATTTGATATTCTGCAAAAGCTGTTTGAAGGGATGGAGTGATAATGGATTCGAACAATTCTCAAAAAAATATTTTAATTGTTGATGATACACCGGAGAATTTAACGGTATTACGTCGGATATTGACCGAGCAGGGTTATCGTGTGCGGCCGGCTCTGAGCGGAGAAATCGCCCTGAAAACGATACAGACTGACCCCCCTGATCTTATCCTGCTGGATATTGTCATGCCTGGAATGGATGGCTTAGAAGTATGCAGGAAACTAAAGGAAGGGGAAGAAACCAGGGAAGTACCAATCATTTTTATCAGCGCCCTCAATGAGATTGAGGATAAGATGCGAGCTTTTTCACAAGGAGGGGTCGATTACATATCCAAACCTTTTCAAAAAGAGGAAGTCCTTGCCCGGGTCAAGACTCATCTAACCCAATCGACTCTGATAAACAGCCTTGAGAAAAAAAATCACGAACTTAAAAAGGCACTTGACGAGGTGAAGCAGTTGCGGGGAATGCTGCCCATATGTTCAAATTGCAAAAAAATACGAGATGACAAAGGGTATTGGAATACATTGGAATTATATATCGAAGAAAACTCAGAAGCGTCTTTTAGCCATGGTATATGTCCAAAGTGTGCAAAAGAACTATATGGTGATGAAGATTGGTATAAAAAATGAAAAGGAAAAAATCCAAGTGAGCTATGCGTCTGTTATTGAGGGGTTCGTATTCCCCAGATTCAAGTTAATATGTTATAAAACTGATTGGATGGGACGAAGAACTAGGCTCTTTTTTCTGTTGCACCTGGCAGCAGACTTTGTGGAAATTAGTAAAATCCCTATTCGCCCTCATAGCAAATTAAGAGTGATAAAATAGATGACACCCGAGACAGGATATTAAAGAATGCTAAATTTCTTGACTATGGGAATCATATTAGGTTTATCCGCAGGTTTTGCACCAGGCCCTTTGTTGACTCTAGTGATATCTGAAACGCTTGAACATGATATTAAAGCGGGTATTAAAGTTGCTCTGGCCCCAATTATTACAGATTTGCCAATAATCATTCTGACTATATTCATTTTGGCTAAACTATCAAATTTCGATAATATATTAGGAATTATTTCACTGGCAGGAGGTTGCTTTATTTTATTTATGGGGTACGAGAGTATACGTTCGAAAGGATATGAATTTAATTTTCAAGAGACACGCCCTAGATCTTTAGCAAAAGGGATACTAACAAATGTTTTAAGCCCTCACCCCTACTTATTTTGGTTTAGCGTTGGGGCTCCAACAATAACCAAGGCAATGACCCTAAATATTATTGCACCTTTAGCTTTTATTAGTAGTTTCTATATATTATTGGTTGGGTCTAAAATTCTATTGTCCATCTTGGTTGGTAAATCAAAGTCTTTCTTGTCTGGCAAAATGTATATAAACACCATGCGTTTTTTGGGTTTTGTATTATGTGGTTTAGCATGTGCACTTTTTTGGGACGGTCTCA
>CAJHXW010000316.1_pt1 | contig 15783 bp, 18 predicted proteins | sample 9198581 | NCBI WGS metagenome assembly CAJHXW01 (sample SAMEA7708328, study PRJEB35096) | sediment metagenome | biome: marine neritic benthic zone biome [ENVO:01000025]; feature: sediment [ENVO:00002007]; material: shallow marine sediment [ENVO:03000034] sea grass bed [ENVO_01000059] ...
GGTGGAAGCCGCAAATTATTTAATTCGGTAGCCGCATCCAAAATAACCAATTTTCTGCGTGTAAGATACTGAATATTTTGAGGTAATTTTCTTGAATAAAGTCTATTGAATATTTTTTCAGCTTCTTTATCCTGAAAACTTTTAATCATAAAAATATATTAACGCAATTCGTTATTAACGTCAAGCGTTATGCTCACAGTTAATTTTTAAAAAAATATTGATATTCTTGTTGTCGATGCAGAAGCGGCCTTTAGGACGTCGGCTGTAACCGCCTGATTGGGCTTTTCTGTGTTGATGAGCATGTAAGATTCTTAAGTTTGACAGAGAGCTAAAATGAAGCTCCTAAATCGTATGCATTTTTCAGTATTTCGTGGTCATCCTTGATTTCTCCTCTCTCATATGCTTCCGCCAAAATCTTGGCTGCGAATTCCATTTCGAGATAATCAAATGACATGCGAAACATTTCTATTAAAGGGCCACAAGCAGTTGGTCCCTCTGCAGCCGGCGTTATAACAATGGCTTTTTTACCTTTGAGTTTCCCATTTGCGACATATGGCCGCATTCTATCAATAAGAAGCTTCATCTTTGCAGTAGGCCCGTACCAATAATTTGGGGTACCAAAAATAATTAAATCTGCCTCATCCATTTTTGGGTAGATCTGTTGCATACCATCGTTGATAACACAAACACAATCGCCTTTCTTACACTTACGGCAATCAATGCAGGGAGAAATATCATATTTATAAAGATAAATCTTTTCAAACGTATGGCCTCCAACCTTAAAGCCCCTCTGTGTTTCTTCAATTAGCATATCTGTATTGCTGCCTTTTCTGGGGCTTGCAACTAATGCAAGAATTTTCATGATAAGTTCCTTTCAACGATTACTGGCCCAACATATGGCTAAGACGCCACAACCAGAGCTTGTGCCGGGTGTAGTCGGACTTCAGCCACTCGTTAGGGGTTGCGTCCTCGATAAAGTGATGAGTGCTCTATTTTATATTCATCAAGCGGATCTGACTGTAATTGAGCGCCATTCAATTGATTAACTGGTTTACCATACGTGAAGACAATAAACTCCTCATTACTGTCAAGAGATACAACCGAAAGCTCAACTCTACGATATCCATCAAATTCAGTTATACGCTCAAGTTTATCCATGTCTCTAAGTGTTGGCTCATCAACTGAAAAAACTTGGCCTTTGACATGATGACCACTCCCAACATCAAGAACCAACCAGGGAGAATATCGATCACCCACTAGATAAAGTGGATAACGATTTTTTGTTATAAAAGTCCCGTTAAGACGTATACCTTTGTTAATTCCATAATTGGGAAATCCTTCCTTTAACGTTCCGTAGACAAATACTTGATACATTATGATTTTTCTAATCCTAACGCCACGGATAACCTGATGAAAAGGCCAACCATGAGTTGGTCCGCTGGTCAGGCATCATTTTCTGAATTATCAAAATATTTACCTTAGGATTTCTTAACCTTAATTTTTCATTCAGTGAATTCCCCATAATGAGCCTTTAAAAATTATAGCCCATGGTTATGCCGCCGACATGGGTACGTTTATCAAAAAAATCTATGTTTGAGTCCGAGTAGCTTTGGCCGACAAAGAAATTAGTGAAAAATTTTTCATAACCGAAGGGGTTAAGAAGGGTGAGAATTGCTATAGCGGAGTATCCTTTTTCATCCCTGGTTTTGTTAAATATGGGGTGCCTTCTGTCATAGTCATTTTTATAGGTTGAGACAAAGGCGTTTAAGATGTAATCTTTTTTCATTCTCTTGTATCCGAGTTTAATCCTGTAACCACTGTAGCTGTTGCTTTCTCCGTCCATGTTGCCTTTGGAATACTCAACACCAGGAATGATTATGTTACTTTTGTCGAGAACTATCTTGTAACCAAGACCTGTGGTGTGTATGACCCCATCTCTTTTCAGGTTACGAAACATGGTTCCGATAACGTCTTTATCCACGTCTACCAGATTATACCGGTAATAAAGATTAAGTCCTGTATCCAAAATGCGATCGTAATCTATTGCAAAACCGACGTCTTCAACATCTGTTTCATCCCTATCCACCCCTGCAATATATGGGTTTTTCCACACTTCACCCATTATCTCGGAAAAAATAGAAACGTCCAGCTTGCTTTTGTCGGTGAAAGTTTGTGTTAAGCCCAAGGTCAAGGCTATTCCGGAATCTTTCAAAGGTGTTCCAAAGTAAATCTGGGTGTCTGAGTCTTGAAACCTGTACCTTAAATCAAACATAACCAATGGTAAGGTGATGCTGAAACTGTCGGCTTCGTCGTTCAAATTATCTGTTTTTTCGTTTTTGTCATGCACAAAAAGCTGGTCTGTTGTGTTAATCCATATGCCTCCCGCTTCAATGCGTGCTGAAAAGCCATTCTTTTTAGGAATGTTCCCATCCTGAGCCAAAGCGGTTAATGATATGAATGTCAATAATGTAAAACATAGAATGAACATTGTCCTTTTCATTGTAACTCCTTTTTTATGTGTTTCTTGTAATTGATTCTCTATTTCTTCCATCCTGTGATAGCTTGCTTTTTAACGACGTGGCTTTGCAGCAAGCAAAGCGAGTCTGCAACAGCCCCAGATCAGGGTCCCTCATCTGAAATATGCGAAGCGAGTCTTTGTGAAAGACGCTGGGTAATCTTGACCATGGAGGCCTCTTCGCGCTCGAAGCCGTATACCGTAAGCGGAAAGTTCAGCGGCTTTTGTACCTCCCAAATACGATCATGCTGATCGGGCGGGAGTATGAGCGCTGGGTTGCCAACGGCGACCCAACCGATGGGAACCATCTCTCCTGCCGGTATATTCGTTTTCAGGTGAACAACGCCATTGATTCGAATTTCGCTTCCCTTGCCCAGATGTGACGAGTGGAACACCGCCGCACCAGTGGCAATGAAAACCTCGTCCTCGATGGTGCTGCCAACGACATGGGCATTCGGACCGATCAGGCAATTGTTACCAATATGCAATGGATGCATAGAGGAACTTCGCAAGACGGCGTTCTCCATGATGATGCACTCTCGACCGATTGTGATTGAACCGGTCTCTGCTATGACTTGGGCCCCATACATAATCCGGCATCCCGAGCCGATAGTTACGTCACCGCAAAGCACCGCATTCGGTGCGATCCAAGCGGAAGGGTCGACAAATGGTTTCTTGCTGCTGTGAGTGATTAGCATAGTGATCTCCTAAATAGTTATTGAACGGCCAATGTTAAGCAAACTTGCAGCGGGGCCATTCCCGATTTCAATGTTAAGTGATTTGTAATGGATATAAGAGAAGATTGTCAACATCTTGGTCGACAATCACATCCTATCATTTTATGGTTCTAAACGTGTTCGGTATTCGATTTTGATTCCGACTCAGCCAGATCTGATCGATCCTATGGGGAGTTTGGCGCGGGTGAATACGGATCCTGTGAGCTCCTGTGTGTTTCAATTCAATGGAGATGGGATCATCAGTGTCGCTTGCCCAACCGTAGACACCTACCGGGTGCACATCCAGCCAATTCCCCAACCGGACGCTTCCCTTTCGGGTTCCGATTTGATCATCCACCTGCAGCCATACCGAATCGGTATAGACGTTGTTGATTTCGCTTTTGCCTCTTAACCAGATAAAGTAACGACCTGCCGGAGCCGAAAAGTGCATTTCTATAAAAACTTTGGGTTGTGATTCATGCCGATCATTCGCTCCGGAGAAAAACTCGATGGCTTTGCCCTTTGAAGCCTCTTGGTCGTTAACCACACGAATACCAGTGGAAGATCGATCTGTTATCGATTCGCTGTTTAAAATTATATCTTGTTCAGGATCGTACATCAACGGCATTGGAGAGCGCTTTGCGCTTACTACAGTGATCTGATTAACAACCGCGAAAACGATCAAACCAACATACAGGACATGCAAAATAATCAAAGCCCTCCTTTTGCGAAAGAGATCAAAAAAAGGATGGGTTGTTTTCATTCCGAATAGAAAGCGGAACAGATCAAGTTTCCGAACAAGAAGTGTATAAAGCGCTATAATGACAATGAAGGAAAGGGTAAAAACAAGCGTCCATTTTAAGGCATCATGGATATCCCATGGCATAATGAAATAGCCAATACCCAACAAGACAGTCTGGTGCAGGATATAAAAAGGAAGTACACTTTCATTGGCAAATCGCAGCAATGGACGATCGAAGGACAGAAACCGCATGCCAAATCCGAGAATGGCAAATAGCCAACACCAGGCGCTGGAAAAAGAGAGAAGGGTATATAACCAGTCGCCGATCCAACCCTGGAAATCCACACGTGAAAGGCTAAACAGCTGGTACAGATATGCGGTGGATAAAATCACTCCCAGTATCAAAGAAATCCATCGTTGATTCTTTATCTGTTGTTGGAGTCGGTCATTTGAGACAATCATGAATCCTGAGATCAAGAACCAGATATAATAAAGAAACCCCCACCCCCCGGAGCCGACGTTCAGAATACCCTGCGGAATAAGCACTTTCATTGCCAATAGCGGAATCAGAAAGCATAAATACATCAAGCCCGGTATGGCAAATAGCGTCGTGATTCGATTCAGAGTTTTCTGGCCGCTTACCCTTAGCCAAAGAAACAGACGATGACAGATCAGGCTGTAGAAAAACAAAAAGAACAGATACCATAGATGCATCCCGTGAAAAGCAAAATTCCCCGGCATGCCGGTAGCCATATAAATTCCGTTGAAATATTCGGGTATAAAAGAAAAGAAAGATCCAGAGAATTGACCATGCGTTAATCGCTCCAGATATACCTGCAAGGCACTGTGGGTAACTGACGCGATCAGGACCGGAACCATCAGTCTCAGAAACTTATCGACATAGAATTTCCGCCAACTACCGGAATTTTCGATTGCATAGAATAGGCTCGCTCCGGAGATGATGAAAAAAAGAGGCATCATCCAACCGGTGGCAAAAACGTTCCATATCTCAACCCAGACATAAGTATTGATATTCTTAACGTGCCAGTCGCCGAGATTAAAAAATCGAGAACTGTGATAAAGAAATACAACCAAAACACCTAATATGCGAAGCCAGTCGAGTTCATATCTTCTATTTGCCATAGCCGTATTCATCCAGATCATCCTAATACTTCAATGATTTTCGAGCAGCCTCCATTGCGCAAATAACTGGCATGATCGTCGATATTCTCAAACTTTCGCCCGACTATTTCGCAGCATTCGAATTTATCGTTAGTGCATTTTACAAACCGATTAATTATATCTATTGCGATAGGGTCTTTAAAACCAATATCACTGGTTCCTTTCCTGTTTCTATTCATTCTATAAATCCATATCGCAGCTCCTAATGCCCCGCAGGCACCTCCGCATAAGCCGATACCTCCTGCCAGTCCTGCTGCCATGACTGTCTGCATATCGGATAAACCCATCTTTTTAGCTAACATTGCCGCGCAACTAACTGGAGGGGGAGGTGCTTTAATATGTTTATCGGAAAGAGCTGAATTTATCTCACTATATGCTGCCTTGGCATATTTTGCAGACAGATGCAGACAGGTTATCGTTTTCCCTTTTATAAGGAAAACAAAAATCATTTTCAAAGTTGACGATGATTTGTCTAAATCAGTAATTTCAACACAATTTATTTCTCCATGAAATGCACGGAAAGCCTCCACAAGCCTTTGTGATGCAATAACAGCCATGGTTTCAGCTTGCGGACCCGGGCCAAGCAGTCGATAGGCCTGAGCTCCCGCGGCCAGAGCTGCGCCCCAAATCATGCCGCACTGATAGCCATGTTGCATTATACCCCCTGCAAAAGGCATAGTGGCATTCTCTTCCAATTTTAATGAATGATCAAATGCACAGTTGAGAACTCTCAACAGTGATTCCGATCAGGTCCCAACTTTTAGAAATGTTTTTATTGTTTCTATTGATGATATTTCATTCTTTGCTTTGGTTATCATAGCTCTTCTTTTTTAATAATCACGAAAATCAGTTTGTGAATACACACCTATGAAATAGGGTTATGTTTTGTAATTATATCAAAATCTTATTATCACATTCCTCCGGTTGAGATTTTATTCGTTTAAATCAGAGGGGGACAAGCCAACAATAACACCGAACTTATTAGCACCGCTGATAAACGCAATAAACGAGCATAATGTTGACAACTCTTCAGTGGTGAATAATGAGTTTAATGTATCAAAATCCTCATCTGATATTTTATGAGGATCTTCAATTGCTTGTGTAGCAAGTGACATGGCTGCTGCGATTCTTTTATCCTGATGAGCCTCATCAGGTGGTCCACCGAAGGACATTCAATATTGGCAATCTTGGCCCCAGGCAGATACTCTGCGCACCTGTTCTAACAGTTCGGAACCAAGAGTTGGGTGGCTGAAAAACTCCTCTTCTAATGCAACCCATTTATTATAAATTTCAGAGTTATGCCCAATAATTTTTTTAAAGGGCGTTTTGCCTAAATCTGACATAGATATTCGAGCCATAATAGATTCTCCCGTATGTTTCTCTATTTTTAAAATATAACGCTGGGCAAACTTGCAGCTGTGTAGTTCCCGCTTTTAATGTTAAGCGACTTGTTATGAGTTGAGATTCTTTTTGCCTTTCCAATATTTGAGGAATTGCCCTTGTCCAACATCTATTTTGTGGGGTTCTGATATTTTATACTTCAAATTCTCATAAAATCTACGAGAGGGTAACGAAACATGAAGCATGATTTCCGGGATTCCTTTCTTTTTTGCATTGGCTTCCAATTCAAGCATAATTTGTTTTCCTAACCCCATATTTTGCATGGAAGGATTAACAAAAACACCTGAAATTTCATTTTCTACAAGTGAACCTGTGGCAACAATCTTTGTTTTCTCTTCAATGACCAGTATTTGTCCAAGCTGACTTCTTTCCAGGATACTGTTTTCTGAATGGTAGTCTTTAAAAAATTGAACCGCCCGTTTGGGATAAAAAGCGGTATAGGATACATCTATTGTCTCTTGAATCAATTTATGGATAAGGCTGGTATCTGAATTCTTAAAAGGTCGTAACATTATTTTACCAGAGTGTCCTTGTTTGAGCTCATAACGCCGAATTAACCGGGCGTGCCCAAAATGTGGCAAACCTAATGATCATATTCATGGGTGGACGTAGGGTCCTTGTTGAACAGGTGCTTTTTCTGTCCTGGCGATATGCTCAATTCGTTTTAGCTTGTGGCAAGCCTTATCAAACTTCGCACGAGGACTATCTGGGTATGCATGCGGAGAAAGGGATGAATGTTCCCAGGTCTCCAATTTAAAAAAGTCATTGTTTCCATTGGTCATGGAAAAGTGGATTCGCGACTCATCCGGGACTCCGGAGCGGTCTTTGAGCTGAATCGTCAATACATCATTACTTATAATATCAGTAAATATGTCAATAAGCTGCGTGCCGGAAATATCAAATGAGTATCGTTTCTCCCACATTTTTTTCTGCTCGCTATTAAAGGAGACAATCTGAACCAAGGCATTGCCCGTCCCAGTCACCACAATAACTCTACCGCCATGCAAGCCATGCATATCATTAAACTGTAAAACAACCTTTTCTCTCTCATCAGGAGGACCTAAAAATTCTTCGGTTTTATTTTTAGCACAAAATAATGGTTTAGAAGACGCTGGGTGCGACGAAGTCACTTTTTTTTGACAGGTTGCAACAAATGCTTCTATGGATTCAATCATGGGGTCGAGTTGATACCCTCCCTGATTTTCAGCGTAAGAAAAATGGACATTACCGTTTAGAAGCGAAAAATCAAACAAAACATTGGCATTCCGGGTGCTGAAATAGTCGGGTTTTTTCTGAACCGAATCCATTAGTTCCGTCCAATTTTTAATATATCTGGACAATTGCTTGTTATAAACCTTAAGCCCAAATGACGGGATGGGGTTTGAGTTTTCATCATAAAAATATTGACCCGAATTATCCACGAAAACCATGGTTTTATCCTTATCCAATGGCTTAAAGGTGATACAGCATTCAGCAAACACCTCGCATCCACCACTGATTTTGATTTGACTGACATCTTTAAACATATAACCGATTCCTTTTTCACAATTTGCCAAAATCGTCAACAGGGATCGAGGGTTTTTTTACTCGCATCATTCTTCATGTGGAAATTTTGTTGTTATCTGATATATCGTTAAACAAAGTTCGTATGACTTTTGCCAGGCATTCAACCCATTGTAATTCTTTAGTATTTTTATCCGCCTGATTTCCGGCGGATCACTCGAACCCGTGAATCCTTGGCCCCTTGAACCCTCAGGTACCACACCGACTCACTTGAAGATGATTCACCTGGCTTGTCTGAATTAACTACAACTAATCGGGAGATGATCCCATATTATCTATGCCGGTACTCAGATAATTTTCGATTTCTCCTTTAAACTTTTTAGCATTTGTGATACTCATATCCCACAAATTGTTACCTTATAATATGTTGTAATTATTAAATAATTATTTGATTAATAAATATAGCCGCAACCCCCGATGAAGGGGTGTAAATTTGAGCGCTTAATATTGAAAAGCCTGACAATTTCTTTGGGAACTAAGATATCGGGAAATTAATTCGGATGGGGATTTATGATGAGTATTGAAGTCTTTTTTATAGCTGTAATCATTTTATTGCTTTTTGCTGTTTTTGATTTATCTGTGGGTGTCGCTAACGATGCCGTCAATTTTTTAAATTCCTCCATCGGTTCAAGGGTGGCCCCTTATTTTGTGATCATGATTGTTGCCAGTCTCGGCATTCTCGCAGGCGTGACTTTTTCCGGCGGAATGATGGAGGTCGCAAGGAAGGGCATATTTCATCCTCAATTTTTTACCATGCCCGAACTCATTACCATCTTCGTGGCCGTCATGCTGACGGATATCCTTTTATTGGATCTTTTCAACGCGCACGGATTACCAACTTCGACGACGGTGTCCATTGTTTTTGAGCTTTTAGGTGCTGCCGTGGCTGTATCGCTGATTAAAATCATGCATGCGGCGGGTGGTTCGATGACCTTAGGAGAGTATATTAATTCAGGCAAAGCCATGACGATTGTCTTTGGCATTCTTCTGTCAATTGTGGTGGCTTTTTTCTGCGGTGCCATCGTTCAATTCATTTCCCGTTTGATTTTTACCTTTGACTATCAAAAGAGGCTCAAACGTTACGGCGCTATCTGGGGCGGCGTTGCCATGGCAACCATTACATTTTTTATTCTGATAAAAGGGGCAAAGGGGACATCTTTTATGACGCCGGAAAATGTCCACTGGATCAAGTCCCATAGCCTGTTGATGCTGGTTTCAATTTTCATTGTTACAGCCATTATTTTTCAAATCCTAGTTTCTTTCTTTAAAATAAATATTTTAAAACCGGTGGTGCTGGTGGGTACCTTTGCACTGGCCATGGCTTTTGCAGCAAATGATCTGGTGAATTTTATCGGAGTTCCTTTAGCCGGTTTAAATGCTTACAATACGGCAATTGCTTCAAGTGATCCTCTGAATATTACCATGGTCGCGCTTAGTAAGAAAGTGCACTCCCATACCCTTTTGCTGCTCATCGCGGGGATCATTATGGTGGTGACCTTATGGTTTTCCAAAAAAGCCCGGACAGTCACCGAGACTGAAATCAGTCTGGGAAAACAGGAAGAGAGTCTGGAGCGATTTGAATCCATATGGATCTCCCGCCGCATTGTCAGTATGGTGCATTCCGCTATTGAATCCATAAAAAATTTGGCTCCGTTGGCTCTCAGAAAACATATCGGCCGGCGAATGAATCCAAATATTAAGCAAAATTTAATGGTCCGGAGTAAACAGCCTTCTTTTGATTTGCTCCGTGCATCCGTAAACCTGATGGTTGCCAGTGCGGTGGTTTCTTTTGCAACTTCCCTGAAATTGCCCCTGTCAACAACTTATGTGACTTTCATGGTGGCCATGGGCACATCCTTCTCTGATCAGGCATGGGGCATGGAAAGTGCCGTTTACCGTGTTACCGGAGTCCTGACGGTTATCGGTGGATGGTTTATGACGGCTTTGATTGCTTTTATCACTTCTTTTCTCTTTGCATCTATCGTCCATTATCTAAAATTGCCGGGCTTCTTTCTGCTCATGTTTTTGGCTGCCCTTTTGATTTGGAAAAACTACAAAAAACACAAGGGTCATGTCAGGGAGAAGGAAGAACAAGAAATTTTCAATTTGAAAAAAATCAGTGATGCTCATTTGGCCATCTCCGACACCTTTGATCATACGGCATCCCTGTTAAGAGAGATCAGGCAGTCCATAGATGTGTCATTTAATGCCTTATTCGATGAAGATGTCGATGTACTGAACCGACAGAGAAAGAAAGTGAAACAAATCCAGATCTGGTCCAATATCATCATGGCCAATGTTTTTAAGGTATTACGCTTGCTACAAAAAGAGGATCCCCATATCTCTTTTAAATATGCCCAGACGATCAGAAGGCTTCAAAAGTTGTCTGATGGACACAGGGACATCGTCTTGCGCTCCTACGTGCATACCAGCAACCAACATAAAGGACTGCTGGATATTCAAATCGAAGAGCTTAAAAAAGTCAAGATTTGCATCCTTGAAATTCTTGAAAAAGTGGAAAACACCTTCAATAAGAAAGAAATTGCGGATTATCAGAATATCATTGACCTTTATCAACACATGAGAGATCTGGCAGATCAATTTAACAGGGTTCAAGTAGAAAGGATAATAAACAATACATCCAAAACCCGTCTCAGTCTTTTATATTATGCCATTTTGGGAAACTGTCTGATGCTAACCAAGCAAAACATCAAACTGCTCGAAATTTTCAACGAGTCCTTTCAGTTCGATAAGCAGTTGTCAAAGTCTTATTATGAATTTGATATTTAGACGACCTTCTGCTCTTATCGTTTGTCCCCAAGGGTCAAGCGTAGATTTGACCCCATTCTTGGCGAACTTCACCTCCGGCGGATTCGCCATGGCCTTTTACGTAAAACCGCGATGTTATCGCCGTCTGCTCCAGGCGGATGTTCGGTAATCTGTTGAACCGTCGACTATTTCTAATAACGCTCTTTCATCTCTTTTAGGGTTGATATGATATCAGATAGGGGTTGACGAAGAATATGTCTGGATATTAGGAAATTTCTCCGCTTGCTTGGGCGGGCCATTTTGTAACCGAGATTTCCCAAATCAACGAATTCATCGAACACGAGTTTCACCGCTGGGACTTCAACCGTGTACAGATCTCCCGAACCAGACCTTTTTCGCATGCTTTTGATGGTTCCCTCTTCTATCTTGGTTAATCTATCCCAATTAATATGGCGGATGCGGTTGATAATTAGACCACGTCCGATTTTGATGCCATCACTATCGGCTTCGAATATCAGGCTGGGGAACACAGCGTTTTTTAGACACATGAATGCTGTGAACCCGCATCCGGCAAACGCCGCCCAAATCCATGTTGGGTTCATGTCTATGTCGATATGTCCGAAGGCTGCAGCGTCGAAGAACATGACGGCACCAGCACCAAAGATCACGGCGGCTATGGCTGTCGGCACACGATTAAAGCGAAGTTTGATCGGTTTCAATTGCATCGTATTCATCCATTTTATCTTGCCGAATAATGACTGAACTCACTGGTTTTTACAGAGCGCAGCAGAGCAAAAATTCAGTTTAGTGATTTGTTAGGCGATTATATGCCTATCGATGTTAAAAAATCCTGCGGAATATCAGCATTTTTTCGTCCTGCTATAGCAAAATAGTATAAAGGCTGGCCCTCCATTGAAAGCCTGTGCTGGTATCGTTCAAGGTAATATACATCAAGATATTCTGATAAGATCAGTTCTCTAATGGCAACGGAAAATCCACTCTCATCACTTTTATCAAGAAAGGTTTCTTTAATATTGAAGGCTATCCAACCCTTGCTTTGAAGAATATTAAATGCCTCTATAAAGGCCTTTGCTGGAATATCTCCGAATCCTAGTGCTGCGACAGTAGTAAGACAATTAAATGACCATTCTTGTATGTCTTCCCTTTGTTGCATGGTTAAATCACAAAAATCTTCTATATAATAGGCGTCATAAATCATTGGCCTGTCGCGATCTGTCGCTTCTTTTGCTTCAGGTATAATATCAACCCCAACGAGCCTTGAAACCCCATGTTTTCTCAATTTTTCACCCATCATTCCATTGCCCGCTCCTAAATCTAATACTCGAAGTTCCGAAAAATGTTCATGAACTTGCGACACTGAATATTTTAGAGCCTCCGTCACCTTTGCTGGAGAATTACATTTCAGGCGTTCGTAGAATAATTGTTCATACAATCCTTTTATGTTGTAAACTTCTGCATAATCATGAAAAAGGATTTTCCTTTCTTGACCAGCAGGTTCTACTAAAATGAAAAATTCTTCGTCTTGTTCAAGATCATTTGCTTTTATCTTTGGAAACTTAATCCTACACTTTTCAATCACTCTAATCCTCCTTGCTGATAGTTTTGTCAGCTCAACGCTGCGGTTCGCCTGGTGCTGGCACTTTCACGAATCTGTAAAAATACCAAAAAATTAATAAAACTTAAGCTCTTGCAAAACTGCACGGCCCCAGCGATCATGTGCAACCGCCTTGTTAGCTGGTTCGCAATTAATTATGAAACCTTCTCTATTTCAGGTATTCCATCTCTCGTCAAATTGAGGAAGATCATCTTCAATTTTATAAAAATCCGATATTTGGCTACACCAAATATGGCCAATCGTTTTTAAGTTTGTAGGTGAATCCAATGCACCTGCCGCTATTGAAATGTTTGGTTGGCCTTTTGGATGCCAGAAAAGAGATGATCCACATTCTGAACAAAAACCACGTTGCACATTGGAAGTTTCATCTAAAGGGGACTTATACCATTTTAGACTTATTTCCTTTGTTATTTTTAAATTATCGACTTTAACGCTGGTGTATGCGCCATAATTACCATGAAACTTTCTGCATTTCGAACAGTGGCAATTTACAATATCCCTTGGCTCTCCTTGAATTTCAAATTGAACTTGCCCGCACAAGCATCTGCCTTTAATTTTTTTGTGAACATAATTATTTGCCATTTATTTCCTCCCCGACAGATAGAAATATTTAGTGAATTATGATTGCAACTAACGGCTGCCATTTAGCGGCACCGCTTTCTTTCCGGTATCCGCTTCAATGGGGTTATGTGCCTATCTTTCCGGTTTTTAGCTCCAAAAAGCTCGATATTGAGGGGATTTAAAGATGCACTTTAAATATATTTAATAATTTCATTTCGTTATCGTGGACCGCTCCTCATTTTCTCATTGTAACAATACTCACCCAGTCACTTTTTTTTGAACGGGTCATTTTTGTGAATCTCTTAACATGTATCGATTTGCAACATTGAATATGGTTGACTCGGAAATAAGTTTAAATCCGAATTTTTCATAAAAGCGGACATTTTTATCCAGATCTGTTTCCAGGTATGCCTTTGCTGAGCAATGATCCACTTCTTTGCAAAAACGCTGCATAAGTTCAGTACCAATCCCAATTCCCCTGTGAGACGGCAGAACGCCGATAGGACCAAGGTGCCAGTGTTGTTCAGCCGGATCATGTTCTGCCCATTCCCTAAACCAGACGGATTTTCTCCAATTGATATCATTTTCATCTTCAAATACATCTGGATCATCAATTACTTTGCCAATGCATGACTTCATCCTCATGACTCCGATGATTTTTTCATTTTCCTTTGCCAGAAAGACAATACCGGGCAGGTTATTGAAAAGTTCAAAAAACATTTTTTCGATTTCCAGACGTTCATTTTCGCCATTACCCAGAAATACACCAATGTGGTGTGGATTGTCGAGCATGGCTATGCTGAGTACTTTCGCCGATTGTTGGATGTCATTTTGTTCCATGAAGGAAATATGAAAGTTACTCATATTCATTCCTTGAATCATTTGAGGTTTTAATTAATGCACAACGTATTTCTCAGCGGCGAGGGAACCGCGTCCGGCGAAGAAAAAGGTTAGCCATGAAATTGTTATTCCGTGTACGGGGATCGGCTTACTTCTTTCTCAAATGCATCAAAGCTTAATTTTATATCAAAATTGCCGTCATTATTATAATCAATGTATTCTTCCGATTTTATAGAGTCTTTAAAAATTACTCTGCGTACAATAATTGAGGAATCACCAGGATGCCAGTCAACTCGTTGTTTAATGCCATTCGCATAATAATATGTTGCATCAGAAATGCCATCGAAATCATTATCATATTTACTCTGGAAGTTATTTCGGTCCTTATAAGTCGCCCACCCATCGACTTTGCCGTCAAAATTGTCATCTGAGTCACTCCGCACTACTCTATCCGATTCAAAATAAGACCATGAGTCTGGCTTTCCATCATAATTGCGATCTTCTTCAATTTTAACCAACAAACCTTCTTCATAGTAATGAAATTCATCGGGATTTCCATCTTCGTTTATATCGAATTCCAGTTTGCCGTTCTCAATTAAATCATTTTTATTCAGAATCATAAATGTAATGGTTGAAAGAAATACGCCTGTCAAAACCCCAAGGAAAAATACCCGCCACATAGGTGACTTTTTGGATTTCTCGGTTCTTTTTTTATCTTGCACTTCTTCCGCTTTTATTTCGTTGAGTATTGTCTCAGCTCTTTCAACGTCATTTATATCTACAATTAATTGTACCCCTTCTGCTGCTTGTAACTGAGGATATGCTCCACCACAGTCGTCCTTGTGAATATACGCATCTATACCCACTGATTCAAGATTCAATTGGGCTAATTGGGCTTCAGTTTCATTTGAATAGGTTTTAACAACGACATTTTTCTTATCATTCTTCATCAACTTATCCTTGTGTTCATATAAGGCTAACGCCAGCATCAGCCGTTTCAGCCAACGCTTGCGGCGGGTGAAATCGGTCTGAATGCATTTGTTAGACTTCTATACTTTTTAAAGCTTTTTTACGAAAAATAAAAATGGAAATCCCAAATACGATGCCTACAATAAAGTCACCTATATAATGCCAGACAGGATATTGATATAGTATCCCACCTACAAGCCTGAATAGAGCATAGCAAATTAAGAAACAGGCGGCCAATGGTAACATGCCCCCGTACTTAAGAGGATTTCTTGCAAGAACTAAGAGAAAAACTCCAATCATCCCATATGCCATAAAACACAATCTGAACATATATATTGTGGCGGGTTCATTTCCAGGCGGTTGAATTCCCGTCAGAGTCATCCAGTCCGTGATTATATGCCACGGAAGAATAGAGGTAATAAATCCTGAGAGGCTGCCTATGGCTGAAATCCATAAAATGATTTTTAAACCTTTCATTTGTTTGTCTCAAAATTTGTGTTTTTATATTAGTTTAACATCGCTAATCAGCCGCATGGTTTTTTGTGTCGGCTGAATTAGCCCTATTATATGCCGCCTTTAGGTTTTTCAGTTTTATCACTTTCTCAAGGCCAGATAGGGGACGTGCCTTTTATTAATTTCCTACCATATATTTATGTTCGGACACCAACACTTTCCCCGGACACTGCACCATGTGGCAAATTATTTTCCGAGATACGTTCCCTAAATATCGCTATGAAAAAGTTAATATTTTAGGTTCTTCTCCAAATTAGTTGGAGAAGAGGGTCCCAGGATCCAAGGGGTCCAGGATTCAAGTGTGTGTTTCTAAAGATTTTATCAGTCCTTTTAACATTCTTTCGATCTCTGCTATATCTTTTTTTACTATATCCCA
>CAJHXW010000188.1_pt1 | contig 15710 bp, 11 predicted proteins | sample 9198581 | NCBI WGS metagenome assembly CAJHXW01 (sample SAMEA7708328, study PRJEB35096) | sediment metagenome | biome: marine neritic benthic zone biome [ENVO:01000025]; feature: sediment [ENVO:00002007]; material: shallow marine sediment [ENVO:03000034] sea grass bed [ENVO_01000059] ...
AAACAGTATAAGGACTGCGGATCAGGTGGGCTATCGTTATGTTTTAATTTTGCCTTCTAAATATTTTATTGCTTTGCCGGATATAAAAACCCGATCATCAACCATTTCACAGCTTAACTCACCACCTCGTGATGAAACTTGTTTAACCCTAAATCGTTTTTGACCAATCCTGGATGCCCAGTAAGGTGTTAGTTGTGTATACGCTGAACCCGTTACCGGATCTTCAGGAACTCCGAATTTTGGAGCAAAGAACCGTGCAATAAAATCATAGCGAGAAGATTTTGCTGTAATAATAACCCCACGCAAATCAAGCTTTTTGAGTTGCTCAAAATCTGGTTCTGCCGATTCAATGTCAATTTCACGCCCAAACACAACAATAAAATCTTCTGACTTCAGGCATTCAATAGGTACTGTATCAAAAGCCTTAATAATTTCTTTAGGAATATCACAAGAAACCGGAGGCTGCGCCGGAAAGTCCATGATTAACCATTCATTGTCCTTGGTAACAGCCAACATTCCAGATCTAGAATCAAACTCAATCCTGTCTTTTTTGTATCCAAGAAGATTGAACAATACATATGCAGATGCCAAAGTCGCATGGCCGCATAAATCCACTTCGCTTGTCGGGGTAAACCATCTAATATGGAAACCATCCCCCTTTGGCACAAAAAACGCCGTTTCTGACAAGTTATTTTCTTCTGCTATGGACTGCATTATTTCATCAGACAACCATCCGTCTAACGGACAAACCGCAGCCGGATTACCTTCAAATAACTTAGATGCAAATGCATCTATCTGAAATAAGGATATTTCCAATTGTTTTCCTCAAGAAACACTAAACTATGAAGCTAAGAGACCGGGCATAACCGGCAAGGCTTTACACGAAGCCAGGTATTTTGTTTTTAGTTGAAATCCCTTAGGCAGTGCGACTCGTCCGGTCCGATTTGAGCGCATTATTATTTTTTTTCACCATGAATATGCAACCTTTTATCTCTGGTTGCCCATCTGGATATGCTTGAACTACAAATCCAAGGTTTTCATACAAGTTTTTAGCAGGAATATTATGCTGATAAACAAACAAAGAGAAACTCACGCCATCAATACCGGTGGAATTTAAAAGAGCGGCCATTAATTTGTACCCCATTTTTTTACCGCGCATTTCCGGGGATATAACTATTCTCCCTAAGTGTTTGTAGCCAAACTTATTAAAAGCTTGTGCAAAACCAAGCAAATTGCCACTTTCGTCAATCAAAGCGTAAGAGTCAGCTACATCCCATTCAATATCAATCTTTAGCTGTTCCAGGCTCAGTGGAAAGTGAATGGATGGTCCTCCCCAATTTCTTGCCTCAGTTTCGGTTAAGAACCAACCGGCCAGTTCTGACAAATCTTGCTCGTTTGCAGGTCTAATTTTCACACGATATCCTTAAAGCATAACAACTGCATAACCCTAAATTAGGAACCGATGTCACCAAAGTATAGAGTTTTTGCTATCCCATCTTTATTGGGTATTTCATTAAATTTCAATTGAAAAGATTAAATGTATATATTACATAACAACTATCTGCTGAAAAAGATGGATTGGAAAGCTTTGTAAAACGGGACGTTTGGAAGACCTTAACATGAAACGGAACCAATGATGGATGAATTTATAACCTGGTGGCAACATCTGCCTGAAAATATAAATCCTGTTATATTTGAGATAGGATCATTTAAACTGCAATACTACGGTTTGATGTATGTCGTTGCTTTTGCAACTACTTTTTTTCTGGTTCTTTATCGCATAAGCCGTGAAAAGGACTTTGAGATAACTTCAGATCAGGTTAAAGACCTCACCACCTTAATGATGGTAGGATTGATCATCGGTGCCCGTCTGGGATATGTGCTTTTTTATAATTTATCCTATTATCTTAGACATCCCCTTGAAATTATTTTGCCTTTTGAATTTTCAAGCGGAATTACCTTTACCGGCATATCCGGGATGTCCTACCATGGCGGGCTTATCGGAGTTGTCCTTTGTACATGGATATATACTCACAGGGCGGGCTTAAGTTTTTGGGAGGTAGCTGACTTATATATTCCGGTTATTCCACTGGGATATACATTTGGCCGGATCGGAAATTTTATCAATGGTGAATTGTTTGGCAGGGTAACATCTTCATCAATGGGTATGTTCTTTCCCCTTGCACCAGGAACTGGACTTCGGCACCCTTCACAACTATACGAAGCTTTTTTTGAAGGAATATTTCTCTTTGCCGTTTTGTGGAGCATACGAAAGATAAAAAAGCCGTCCGGAGCAATGCTCGCTTTCTATCTCATCGGCTACGGCACGGTTAGATTCTTTATCGAGTATTTCCGCCAACCGGATACTCATCTCGGATATATCTTTTTGTCGTTTTCCATGGGTCAGTTGTTGTGTGCAGCCATGATTGCCTGCGGTGGCCTTCTTTTTCTGTATCTGTGGAAATATAGTATACCGAATTCCTGAAAATCTCACCAACGCTGTAGATGAGCCTTATTGCCTGGTCATCATTAAATATCTGAGGGGTCGGGATGTTTTTTCCTCAACGGCTTTTTTGGTGAACCGTTGGCTTTTTGATGATTGTCATAAGTTCGTCAGGGGGATCACCCTGGCGAACCGACCAGAGATTGAAAAACTCCCCGACCCCTCAGATATCTATCTTTCCAAAAGTAGTCGGGATCTGTTTCTTTTTAATGATTCGGATTATATCTCCGGGATAGATAAGATCCGGATCATTTATTCGGCTCAGTTTCGCCAGTTCCGGGTAACGGAAAGGATTACCAAGATATTTTGCAGAAATATCCCACAACGTATCGCCCTTTACAACGATATGAATAATTTCCATTTTCCCCACTGCAACAGGCATTGAAGTCGTTTTATTTGTTTTTTTCGGCTGTGTTTGTTCCGGGGTTTGTTGTTTTTTTGTTTTCAATTTTGGGGAATCTTTCTCTTCCAAAACCGAATTTTGCTCGATTTGGGATTTCATTTCCGTTTTTTCTGGCTGCGGCCTTTCAACAGTCATTGTAAAATCGTCTGTTTCGATCCTCAGGACTTCTTCTCTTTTCTGTGGCGTTGTAGAATCTGCATTATCTTTTTCAGCTGATTCGGAAATTTCTTCTTCTATTTTTAGCGTTATCCGTTTTATATCAGCAGGTTCCTTTGTTTTAACAATTTGCTCATTCTCATCTTCGGGCTTATATTTGTGTACATCCTCGGTTTCAGCTAAGATCTTAAAATGGTCATCTTCCATCTGGTGTTGAAACAAATCAGAGGGTCGTGTTAAAGCTTGCCGGCTGTTATTAGAAGCAGGTTTTTCACTTCTATAAGCAATTCTGTCGTTCTTATGGCTTCCAGGCCACAACCAAATCATGGAAATAGACATTATGGCCAGAATCACGGTTGCGGCAATAGCAAACCGAAGGTATCTTTTGGGCTGATTCTCGGCGGCTTGACGGTTTGAGGGTGATCTGTTCCCGGTCAAAGTTTTTCTCACTGTGGTTCGTGCTTTATATGGTATTGGTTTTCGAACGGATCTGTTTCCGTGCTTTAAAAAAACCTTTTTATCGACCGTTCCGGGTTTTTGTTCTGAAACTTTTTCAGTGCCAATGTCAGCAGAATCGCCGTCAGCATGTGAAGCATCATGACCGGTTGATTGAATGGTACTCTCTTGCTCTGCTTTGTCCTCTAAAGTTGTTTGAGAATTATTTTCCGATACAGTGATATTTTCGTCTGGCATGAATTGGTCGGAATCCGATTCTGGTTTTAAAGCGATAGTTAAACTCTTTAACGAATCTGCAAGCTCCTCTGAATCTTCCAGCCGGAAGAGAAGTTCAAAATCAGTACGTAAAATGATATCGTCATTTTTAACTGCAAATCTGTCGAAGGCGGTGATCATGCCAATTTCCGGCAAGGTGCTGAAATTCAACTCTGCAGCCGGAATGATATCCAGAACTTCGTCAACTTTAAATCCCGTCAAACCTGTGTTTATTTGCGAAATAATTACCTGGCCGGCTGATTCGTCGTCTGGTTCTTTCATGCCGAATTTGCGCCTTAAGCTGATCACGACTGTAATTTTATCCCGATGAGAAAACACGCCTGCCACAGAGCCTGGTGTAAGGGGTACAGACCTGATTTTCGGCATTATAATGATAGATTCTGCATCCACTGCCGGAACAGCTAAATGGTAAGGTCCTACCCGGAAGGTTAAAAAAGAATTGTCGTGTTGTGTTTTGTCCATTATTTTTTTCTGGCAGTATTTGCCGGATATTTAAAACGGAATATATTTATGGGAAACGGTATATATTCTGTTAAGGAAACTCTCAGCATATATATTATCGTCCACTTGGCTTTATTTCATTAGCTATTTTTTCCAGTATTTTTCCTGCTTTTCCATTAATTCGCACATCACATATCCCATCACACGGGGTCTCAGACAGGTTGATAATAGCAAGAAATGCTCCGGAGTTTTTAGCATAAATCGGCATATGTGCCGCAGGTTGAACGATCAGGGTTGAACCCACAACCATAAAGAAATTGCTGTTTTTAGACAAAATGACAGCCTGCTCAACCTTATCGGCGGGCATTGCCTGCCCGAAAGAAATGGTATCAGGCTTCAGGTAGCCCCCACACTCACATGCCGGTGCATGATCTTCATTATCCAGACGCTTTTTAACTTCATGGATGGAAGATATTTTATTGCAATGCATACACCGTATCCGACGAGTGCTGCCGTTAAGTTCGATTATTTTATCATCGGGAAGACCTGCCTGTTGGTGCAACCCGTCAATATTCTGTGTAATAACTGCCTCAAGGAGTTCCATTTGGTAAAGTTTGGTAACCGCCACATGAGCAGAATTGGGTTTTGCCTGTGTCAAGTCGTCATAGAGTTCCGACCATCGATGCCAATATTCAATACGGGCTTCTTTTGATGACATGAATTCATCAAAATAGACTGGCCGAAATTTATGCCAAATTCCTCCCTTGCTGCGATAATCGGGAATTCCACTTTCAGTTGATATGCCGGCACCAGTGAAAATAACATTTTTTCCTGCTTCTGAAATTTTTTGGGAAATAATTGAAATCTCTTTGTCCATTTCCATGTCTCCCTCCCTTAAAATCAAACGATTTTGCGTTTTTACACCTCAGGTATGTCCGCTTATCTGCAAGGGTCTCGTTACCTTACACCACCTGTCTTATTTATTATCATAAATGCCATAAAGAACAACACCCCAAGAAAAAACGAACATAATCTGAATTCTGTTTATAAATATATTGATATAGTTCATAAAATCATGTAATACTATATTTTTTAAAGAGCCGTATCAAAAAGTTTAAGTTTTGACGGTCTGGTAAAAAGACTGATTTCCCCACCCCTGGCGGGATGGGATTCATGGGAGGGAAACGAGCATGAATATTCAATGCCCGAATTGCAAAACCAACTACAAAATAGATGATGCCATAATTCCGCATAAAGGTGTTTATTCCAGATGTAAAAAATGCCAGACCAAATTTTTTGTAAAAAAGGAAGCCAAACCATCGGAAAAAAAGCAAGACACGAAGTGGATGGAGTGCCCTGAATGTGGTCTTACACAGACTCCTTCTCAAACCTGCAAATATTGCGATGCTCCTATTTCAGCAAGTAACGGTTCAGTAAAAGAGGAAATACAATCAAAGAAAGAAACACCTGAAAATAAAGAAGACCTCACAACCAACGGGGACAAAAAAATAAGTGAAAAAAACGATATTTCAGTTCAGGAAAAACTGATTGACCTGTACGTTGAGCAGGAAGATCAGGAAAAGGCCGCAAAGCTTTTGCTTGAACTCATCATGAAATTTGCCAAGGAAAAAAATTTTGAAAAGGCGGAAGAGTTTAGAGAAAAGCTATACGAAGTTGCCCCCATGGCTTTAACTGAAATTGTCAGCTCTGGCGAAATTATTGAAGAAGAAAAAAGACTAGCCATGGATAAAACTCATCTTGAAACATGGGCCAGACTTTTTGACACTCTTACGACGGACGAATCCAATGGCCTTTATTTTGCTATGAAATCAAAAGCATTTAAACCAGGTCAGACCGTTTTTGAACAGGGGCAACTCGATTCAAGGATGTATTTTATAAAAAATGGCCGATTTCAAATGGTATATCGTGATCGTTTCGGACTAGAGGAAGCGGTTTTAAAGGAGTTAACACCCGGTGACATCGCAAATGATGAAGCGTTCTTTTCCTTTACAGTATGTACGACATCTCTAGTTGCTGCCACCGCTGCGGAAGTGTTTTTTCTGGAAAAAGATATTCTGACCGAGTGGGAGAGTAAATATCCGGGTATGGAAAATAAACTGAAAAGTTTTTCCCGTTTGTTTGAAAAAGTGGGTGAATTGATACAGAAATCAGGAATACAGTTAAGAGGGCATAAACGGGTAAAATTTTCTCGCGATGCCTTGATTCAACCTTTGGATAATTCCGGGAAACCGCTCAGGAACCCCTATAAGGTATCCCTCTTTGATATTTCGGCAGGTGGTGTCAGTTACGGGTTTAAACTTAGTAAGAAAGAAGATGCCAGTCAATTGTTAGACTCCTGGGTGAACATTCAAACCGTTTACCAAAACCAGACGGGCAAACACAGGATTGACTGTAACGGTAAGATTGTTGCCGTTCACCTCCAGCCTTTTGATGAAAGCAGCGTACATGTCCAATTCGAAGAACTTCTGGCTGAAAAAGTTATAGTTGATATTGGACGCGAAGCCCTTGCCGCCGGATAGAGTTGTCCCCTCAGATAGGCCGATAACCAAAAACGATCGATATGATATTGAAAATCCCCTGAGAGGAATTAATGATGCAAAAACATTTTAAATCCTTTTGCCTGATTCTTTTGGCTGCCGGCCTGGTCTTAAGTTTCGCTGGTTGCCAGATCGCCCCTCTGATGGGCACACCTGTTGTGTCCGAAGGGTTAAAAGATGGAGTTTATGATGGAGAATACAGAAAAGGAATAAATAATGCCGTCGTAAAAGTTACCATCGCAGATGGCCGGATAACCGATATTGAACTGGTAGAGCATTTTGCCTCATGGATAGGCAATGATGCAAACACGGTTATCCCTGCAAGAATTGTTGAACAGCAGTCAACACGGGTTGATGCGATTTCCGGGGCTACCAACAGCAGCAGGGTAATCATGAATGCTGTGCAGAGGGCAATCGAAAAGGCTTACAAATAGGAGAAGTTTAGATGACCGATTTTAAATATCAGGAAATGTTTTCCCTTGGGGAAGACACAACTGAATATCGCCTGTTGACTGATCAATATGTTTCATTAAAAACATTTGAAGACAGTGAAATTTTAAAAATTGCTCCAAAGGGACTTGAGCTTCTCGCAGAACAGGCCTTAACGGATGTCTCCCATTTATTGAGACCTTCACATTTAAAGTTGGTGGCAAAGATTTTGGATGATCGAAAAAGCAGTGATAATGATAGATATGTGGCGCTTGAAATGTTGAAAAATGCGGTTATTGCGGCAGATCGTGAGTTTCCCATGTGCCAGGATACAGGAACCGCTGTTGTAATAGGTAAAAAAGGGCAGCAGGTGTGGACCGGCTTTTTAGATGAAAAAGTAATTTCAAGGGGAATTTTTAATGCCTATACCAAGAATAATCTTCGCTATTCTCAAAATGCTCCCCTGACCATGTATGATGAAAAAAACACGGGATGCAATTTACCCGCCCAGATCGAGCTGTATGCGACACAGGGTGGTGATTATAAATTCCTTTTTATCGCTAAAGGGGGAGGATCCGCCAACAAGACCTATCTATATCAGGAAACAAAGGCTTTGCTTACGCCTGAAAACCTTATAAATTTCATGAAAGAAAAAATGAAAACCCTTGGCACGGCCGCGTGTCCTCCATATCATCTCGCTTTTGTTGTGGGCGGAACTTCAGCAGAGTTTAATTTAAAAACAGTAAAACTGGCCAGTTCCGGATATTTGGATAATCTTCCTGCAAAGGGCGGTGAATCGGGGCATGCGTTCAGAGATAAGAGCCTTGAACATGAAATTCTTAAGATTTCACAACAGCTTGGCATTGGTGCACAGTTTGGCGGAAAATATTTTTGCCTTGATACGCGGGTGATCCGCCTTCCCAGACACGGTGCCTCCTGTCCTGTGGGTCTTGGTGTAAGTTGCAGTGCTGATCGAAATATAAAGGCTAAAATAACCAAAGAAGGTATTTACCTGGAAAAACTTGAAACAGACCCTGCTAAATATCTACCGGAACCTGCAGAAACTACTGATAATGCAGTTAACCTTAATTTAAATCAAACCATGAATGAAATCCGGACCACCCTTGGCAAATATCCGGTGGCCACACGCCTTCTGCTATCAGGAAAAATTGTTGTGGCACGGGATATCGCCCATGCAAAACTGAAAGAACGCCTGGACAGAGGAGAAGGACTGCCACAATATATCAAAGATCACATTATCTATTATGCCGGTCCGGCAAAAACTCCCAAAGGATATGCTTCCGGCTCATTTGGCCCGACCACAGCAGGACGTATGGATCCATATGTGCCTATTTTTCAGGAACAGGGCGGCTCCATGGTTATGCTGGCCAAAGGAAACCGTTCAAAAGTGGTAACCAAATCGTGTAAAAAATACGGGGGGTTTTATCTTGGCTCCATAGGAGGGCCGGCTGCAAGGCTTGGCAAAGAATGCATTACAAATGTTGAAACCATTGAATATCCTGAATTGGGGATGGAAGCTATCTTTATGATAACAGTAAAGAATTTTCCCGCATTTATCCTTGTGGATGACAAGGGCAATGATTTTTTCGAAAACCTTCTAGGGTAATTCTTTTTTCCTTTACAAACCATATATCTTGAAATAGATAAATTCTTTTGTTCTATAAACGGTGTTCAGACAATCCGGATTTGAACTGTATTGTACCAAAATTTTAAAATAATTGGCAAACCTTTATACCGTTTGCCCTAAACCTGAAAATTCGTAAAATCAAATAATAAGGAGCAATTCAATGGCAAAAAAAATGAAAACAATTGATGGAAATACAGCAGCAGCTTATGTGGCATATGCAATGAGTGATGCTGCTGCTATTTATCCAATTACGCCCTCTTCACCGATGGGCGAGTTGTGCGATGAATGGGCAGCCGATGGCCTTAAGAACATATTCGGCCAAACCATGACGGTACGTCAGCTACAGTCAGAAGCTGGAGCTGCGGCAGCCGTTCACGGCAGTCTTGCTGCCGGGGCTTTAACCACTACATTTACAGCTTCCCAGGGTTTGCTTCTGATGATTCCAAACATGTACAAGATAGCAGGAGAAGTTTTGCCCGGTGTTTTCCATGTAACAGCCAGATCCGTGGCAGGGCATGCACTTTCTATCTTTGGCGATCACCAGGATGTGATGGCGGTTCGCCAGACGGGATTTTCACAAATTGCATCCGCTTCGGTACAGGAAATCATTGATCTTGGCCTTGTTAGTCATCTTTCTGCCATTGAAGCCAGTGTTCCTTTTGTGCACTTTTTTGATGGATTTCGTACATCTCACGAAGTCCAGAAAGTCGAAATGATAGAATATGACGATATGGCAAAATTAGTCAATCTGGATGCGATTAAAGCATTCCGTGCCAGAGGAGTAAATCCGGAAAAACCGGAACTCAGAGGCACAGCTCAAAATCCCGACATCTATTTTCAGGGAATAGAAGCATCCAACCCTTATTTTTTAAAGATTCCGCAAATTGTTGAAAAAAACATGCAAAAAGTCGGTGATTTGACCGGTCGCAAATATAATCTTTTTGATTATGCAGGTGCCACCGATGCAGAAAATATTATCATTTCAATGGCTTCATCCTGTGAAACCATTGAAGAGGTTGTCAATTACATGGCAGGTCAGGGTAAGAAGATCGGACTGGTAAAGGTACGTTTGTACCGTCCTTTTTCTGCTGAGCATCTATTTAAAGCGATTCCTTCAACGGCAAAACATATCGCAGTCCTTGACAGAACTAAAGAAAGAGGAGCTCCCGGTGATCCGCTGTATCTGGATGTATGCACAGCTTATTGTGAACGCAGTGAAACACCTGTAATCGTTAATGGGCGATACGGTCTAAGTTCCAAAGAATTCAATCCGGGCATGGTTAAGGCTGTTTTTGATAACCTGGACTCAGATGAACCGAAGAATCATTTCACAGTAGGCATTGTTGACGATGTAACCCATTCGTCTCTAGAAGTAGAAGATGGATTTCACGTGGCACCTGAAGGTACCGTTCAGTGCAAATTCTGGGGTCTTGGCGCAGACGGAACTGTTGGAGCCAACAAGAGTGCGATTAAGATTATAGGTGACCATACCGATATGTATGCCCAGGGCTATTTTGCATATGATTCCAAGAAATCAGGAGGGGTGACCATTTCCCATCTCAGATTTGGTAAAACCCCGATTCAGTCCACCTATCTGATTGATTCAGCAGACTATATTGCATGCCATAAATCGAGCTATGTGCATACCTACGATGTTCTCGAGGGAATCAAAGAGGGTGGAACTTTTTTGCTCAATTCGCAATGGACGGCTGAAGAAATGGAAAAAGAACTGCCTGCTCATATGCGACGCACTCTGGTTAAAAAGAAAATAAAATTGTATAATATCGATGCGGTTAAGATTGCTTCTGAGATCGGTCTGGGTGGTAGGATTAACATGATCATGCAAACCGCCTTTTTTAAACTTGCCAACGTTATTCCTGTGGAAGACGCCATTTCTTATCTCAAAGATCAGATTAAAAACATGTTCGGTAAAAAGGGAGATAAGATTGTGAATATGAACTTTGGGGCAGTGGATAATACTCTCGATAACCTTGTGGAAATAAAGTATCTCGAATCCTGGGCCGATGCCAAAGATCAGCAGAAAAGTGCAAAGGATGAACCTGAATTTGTAACAAATGTCATGCGTCCCATACTGGCCCAGCAGGGGGATAAACTTCCGGTGAGTGCATTCAATGCAGATGGCATCTTTCCTGTGTCAACATCGCAGTATGAAAAACGTGGTGTGGCAATTTTAGTTCCGGAGTGGGATATGGATAACTGCATTCAATGCAACCAATGCGCCATGGTCTGCCCCCATGCAGCCATACGCCCGGTCATTTTGACAGATAAGGAGTTGTCCGATGCACCGCAAGGATTTGAAACCAAGCCAGCGATTGGCAAGGAACTGAAAGGCTATCACTTTCGCGTTCAGGTGAATACTTTAGACTGTCTTGGCTGCGGCAATTGTGCGGACATCTGTCCGGCCAAAAAACCCGCTCTGGTGATGAAGCCCATTGAAACCCAGACGCCGGTTCAGGTTCCAAACCATGAATATGCGGTTAAACTTCCCATCCGAGATGATCTGGTGAAAAGGACTTCCGTTAAAGGGAGCCAGTTCTATCAGCCCCTGCTTGAGTTCTCCGGTGCCTGTGCGGGATGCGGAGAGACCCCATATGCAAAACTGATTACACAGCTATTCGGTGAACGAATGGTAATCGGAAATGCGACCGGATGTTCCTCCATATGGGGCGGATCAGCTCCGGCTGTTCCATATTGTGTAAACAAGGACGGCTTCGGGCCCACATGGGGGAATTCCCTGTTCGAAGATCCAGCAGAATTTACCTACGGTATGTTTTTGGGAGCTTTTCAGCAACGTAACAAGCTGGCCGAAATGATGCAAGAAGCTCTGAATTCCGATATCTCCCAGGATGTGAAAGATGCCATGTCCGGATGGCTGGATAATATCAAAGATCCGGAAGGGTCCAGAAAATATGGAGACCAGCTTAAAGCTTTGCTGCCTGGGTATAAGGATAATGGTCTTTTAAATCAAATTAATGAAATGTCAAAGCTCTTTACGAAGAAATCATACTGGGTTTTTGCCGGTGATGGCAGTGCCTATGATATTTCTTTTGGTGGCATTGACCATGTCCTGGCTTCGGGAGAGGATATTAATGTATTTGTTTTTGATACAGAGGTTTATTCCAATACAGGGGGACAGTCCTCTAAGGCAACTCCCACAGGTTCAGTAGCAAAATTCGCCGCCTCGGGTAAAAAAACAGCCAAAAAAGATATGGGTGCCATGATGATGAGTTACGGTTATATATATGTTGCCAGCGTGGCGATGGGTGCCAATAAAAAACAACTTATGAAAGCCCTCATCGAAGCGGAAAGCTATGATGGACCGTCCCTTATCATGGCATATGCACCTTGTATTAACCATGGAATCAAAAGGGGTATGGGCAAGGCCCAGGATGAAATGAAACTGGCTGTTTCCTCAGGATACTGGCCCCTGTATCGCTATAACCCCCAATTAAAAGCTGAAGGGAAGAATCCGTTTATTCTCGATTGCAAGAAACCGGATGGAACTCTCCAGGAGTTCTTAAGCGGAGAAGTCAGATATGCTTCTTTGGAAAAAACCTTTCCCGATGAATCGAAAAAGCTGCGCACCCGTATCGAAGAAGAACTGATGGACCGTTTTGAAACTATTGAACGAAAGGCAGCAGCAGAATAACCTCATTAAAACGAGACCTTTGCAGATAAGCGCAGACTTCGAAACGGCATCTCTTGCAAAGGTCTCGACACATTATTTATACTGATGCTGGAGACCTGTTCACCCAGCTGACAGAATATTTCACCACATCTTTGTGAATGTCGCCTTTATCCCTGAAAAATCCCTGCGCTTCTTTTTCTGCAACTTCATTTAAACCCATTCACAAAACAACAATATACTGGCTATATGTTTTGACGTATAAACAATATGACACTTTTGCTTTGACTTTATAAAAAAATCAATAGTATTTTTCTTACATTATATTTAAAAATAACATTTCGTATCAGTACACATAATCTTTGTTAGTTAAATGATGTCCTATCAACATTGAGGGTTTGTTTGAAAGAAAGCGCAATCTATCATGTTCTTCTTAAAATAATTGGAACGTTATCAATAGCTTTTTGTTGTTTGATAATGATTTCAGCTATTATTGAACGCTCGAATAGCATTAGCGACCCCTCTTCACCAATATGGGGATTCTTTTTTATCACTTTGCTAACAATAGTTCTGTCCTGTCTTGTAATCCGATATTCCAAATTCCTTGCAGAAAAATTTAATCGCTTGGCGATGGAACAGATGGGATGAAGCCATGGCTGTTCGCGTAAGGGTTGTAGGTAATCGAACTTCTCAGGCCCGCTGCTCACCCGCGACGATGCGATATTCGTCTAATATGCATTCTTAAATCATTAATCGTAATTGAAGAAGGTTAATTTTTGCTTTATTTATTGCAACGTATAAAAGTCCAAATATGTTAACGTCCATAGATTAATATATTAGCTGTTTGAAGGTGTCATGGAATCCAAACCCGGGACTTATGTTCTAATACTTCAAAGTAAAGAAAGTGCAAGTGTTCAGATAGGGAGGTGGGGCCTACTAGATATTTATCAGGGCTACTATGCATATGTGGGCAGCGCATTTGGTCCTGGGGGCGTTTTGGCTCGTGTATCCAGGCATTGTCGTTTGGTGAAATCGAAACATTGGCATATCGATTATTTACGGGACCGTTTATTACTCGTGTCGGTTTGGTATAGCCATTCCTCAACCTGCCATGAACACCGTTGGGCTAGGACAATGGAAAGGCTGAATGGCGCAAAGCCAGTAAAAGGGTTTGGGTGTAGCGATTGCAATTGCCAATCACATCTGTACTTTTTTACTAAGGAGCCCGAGTTAGCAGAATTTGCGAGTGCTGTTCGGGTTACGATTAAACCATGGTCTTTTAAAGGAAGCGGCTAACGAGATTAAAAGAGGAAATAAAAAATGTCCCTTAAGATAAGAAAAATACAATCTGATAATGAGATTCATGAGTGTGCAAATTTAATGTCAAATTCGGAACCTTGGGTGACATTGGGACGAACTTACAAGGAATCCATTTTTCTTTTACAAGATACTTCACGTGAAGTATATATTGCACTGATAGAAGGTGAGCTTGTCGGCTTTTTTATCATCCAAATGCAGGGTGCATTTCGCGGCTATATTCCGACTTTGGCAATCAAACCTGAATTTAGAAACCAAGGAATCGGAAGTTCGCTACTTAAATTCGCAGAGGAACGAATATTTCGTGAAACCCCTAATGTCTTTATTTGTGTATCTTCATTTAATGAAAATGCCAAGCGACTATATATCAGACTTGGCTATAAGGTTGTAGGTGAATTAGAGAACTATATTATTTCAGGGCATTCTGAAATCCTACTACGGAAATCGATCTCTCCATTGTCTGAGTTTCAATCATCATGATCAACAGATTAAATACCAAATAAAACTTAGCATTTGCTCTGATAATCATCATGTTTGATAATCAAAATTCAATTATAATCATTCTCATAAATATGTTCCGTTTTAAATGAGGAAACTGTTTGAGTGTATTAGCGATCATTAAGAAAGAACTTGTGTGCCATATTGCCAATTTGTTAATATTATTTCTGATACTTCAATCAATTATAATATACTCGGTCTGTTCTTTCTTTACGATCTTAAATATACGAGTTTTTCATCGTTTAAAACGGAATATATTGATGGGAAACAGTATAAATATTATATTATTTTAAATCCCTAAATTTCAAATTCTTAAGGTGATTTTATGGAACTTACTACTTGGTTATTATTTTCCAGCATTGCCCTTGTAGCCACCATCAGTCCGGGCCCCGCAGTTCTTCTGTCTGTAACAAACAGCCTCATGCACGGATTCACAAAATCAGTCTTTTCCTCACTTGGAAATATCACGGGGATTTTAATTGTTTCAAGTGCAGCTGCTTTAGGCTTGGGCGCGGTGCTGCAAGCATCAACCTTCTTGTTTACAACCTTAAAATTTTGCGGGGCGATATATCTTATCTATTTAGGCATCCGCCAATGGCGATCAAAACCAATGGTTTTTCAGCAATCGCTCGCGACAATTAAGCCAATCCAAAGCAAAAACAAATTTTTTATCCAAGGTATATTCGTTGCTATTTCTAATCCAAAAGCGATTTTATTTTTTACAGCCTTCTTTCCCCAATTCATCGATCTATCGAGGCCTATTATGATTCAGTTTTTTATTCTTACAACCACATTTATGATCTTTTCTTTTCTCTGTTTAGTCATTTACGCACTGAGTGCTCATTCTGCTACCGGTTGGTTTGTAAAGGGAAACAGAGCCTTATGGTTTAACCGCATTTTGGGAACATTTTTCATCATCTTTGGTCTGGGGATGCTTCGTTTGAGAAACAAAAGTGCTTAAGAAACATGTTTACTTCAAGCATACTATAACGTTATATATTATTGAGGAATTACTCCAAAAAAACTAAAGGGAAATTTTCACAAAACAATGAAAATTCTTATATGCGGAAAAGGAGGCAGCGGTAAAAGCACAGTAGCGGCTCTTCTGGCCCGTGCCATGCAGAAAAGAGGCAAAAGAATTTTTTTGGTGGATGCAGATGAATCAAATATCGGCTTATACCGTATGTTAGGGCTGAATATGCCTCTACCGCTGATGGATAGCCTGGGTGGGAAAAAAGGATTTCGGGCCAAGATAAAAACCTCCGGTATAACCCCTGAAGGCTCTTTTCCGCTATTCCCAATGGATCTAAAAATAGATCGTCTGCCTGAAGAATGTATCGCATCATTAGACCGGATACGGGTGATGTCCATAGGTAAAA
>CAJHXW010000395.1_pt1 | contig 15453 bp, 15 predicted proteins | sample 9198581 | NCBI WGS metagenome assembly CAJHXW01 (sample SAMEA7708328, study PRJEB35096) | sediment metagenome | biome: marine neritic benthic zone biome [ENVO:01000025]; feature: sediment [ENVO:00002007]; material: shallow marine sediment [ENVO:03000034] sea grass bed [ENVO_01000059] ...
AAACGATGAAAAACTCGTATATAAGAAATCGTAAAGAAAGAACAGACCGAGCATAATATAATTGATTGAAGTATCAGAAATAATACTAACCAATTGGCAATATGGCACACCCGTTCTTTCTTAACGATCTTATATACACTCAAACAGTTTCCTCATTTAAAACAGAACATATTTATGAGAATTATTATAAAGAAAGGAACAGCATGAAAGTTAAACAGTTTAGATACTCTAAGGACAATTTGGGATACCTTGTATATGGAAAAAAAACAGCCATTGCCATAGATCCAGGTGCGGTAAAAGAGATGATTTCTTTTGCAGGAAAAAAACAAGTTAACATTAAATTTGTCACCAATACACATTCCCACCATGACCACACATCGGGAAATAACCTGATGCTTAAAAAAGCCCATGCACAATTTCTTGACTGCAACGCAATGCGAAAAAAAACCTCCTGGAAACTTGATGATGAAGATTTACTTGTTTTTCATACTCCTGGACACACAACGGATAGCCTTTGTTTTAAGGCAGACAATATTTTAATCACCGGTGACACCCTTTTTAACGGAACCGTTGGAAATTGTTTTTCCGGCGATCTTCTTTCGTTTTTCAATTCCTTAAAATTTTTATTAAGTTTTCCTAAAGAAACAATTATTTATGGCGGACATGATTATGTCCAAGATTCCATGGCCTATGCAAAACTTATTGATAAACAGAATCCTGAAACTGATCGTTACCTTGAAAAATACAATCCAAAGCATATTATTTCAACACTGGAAGATGAACTAAGGGCCAATCCCTATATCAGATTCAATGATAAGGCCATAGTTAAGATACTCAATGAAAGGCAACTGCCAAGAAACACAGAATATGAACGGTTTAAATCCATCTATGAGCTTTATTAGCTTGAGCCAATTTCACTAAAATCCTGGCAAAAGCCTTGACTATTTTAGTTTCGTCTATATCATGTAGACACATAAAAAATATATCTTTTAACTGGTTTTTCTACGGGGTTTGGCATAAAAAACCTTTTTTTATTTAACTGATTCGGAGATACCGCTAAAATGCTTAAAAAAAATATTAAAAAAGTTCCTTCTTTCAATAATACCTGTTTTGCCCTCGGTCGTCATCTGACGTTAGAGTTTTATCAATGTGACCCTGATATACTTTTAAATAAAGATGATATTCAAAAAGCACTTTTAAAGGCAGCAAAAGATAGCGGTGCCACCATTGTCCATTCTTCATTCCATGATTTCCAGCCCCAGGGCGTCAGCGGTGTTGTTATCATTGCAGAATCTCATTTTACCATACATGCCTGGCCTGAACACGATTATGCTGCAGTGGATATTTTTACCTGTGGCGACAGCATCGACCTTGATATAGCTTTAAGCTCTCTTGAAACTTCACTGGGTTCGCAAAATGTGATGGTCTCATCTGACCAGAACCGGGGAATTATCACCAAACCATCAGAATCCGTCAATGCTGATGAGATTATTAAAACACCGAGGCTGTATCCCATTTCATGGAAGAGTGAGTATAAGCAAAAAGATCCCTGGGGTATGCTGACCTCCATTGACCTATATGAATGTAATCCTGATATTATCCGGAATGCCGATTCAATCAGGCAGTTTGTAAAAGAGCTATGCGAAATGATAGATATGAAACGATTTGGAGAATGCAGGGTTGTGCATTTTGGTGAGGATAAGGCAGTTGAAGGGTTTTCCATGACGCAACTGATTGAGACCTCACTTATTTCAGGACATTTTGCAAACGCGACCAATGCCGCCTATCTTGATATTTTCAGCTGTAAATACTATGACCCCCGTAATGTAGCACAATTTGCCCTGTCATTTTTCAAAGGCTCAAACTATAAAATGCAGCTGGCATACCGGCGGTAATCAAAATAATTCGTCCCATATGGCAAACCTGCCATTTGTTTAAAATAGCAATTGAACATGATAAAGACAAAAAACCTAAACAGCATAGCAACTGGATGGTTTTCAGAAATCTGTGATATGTGGCCCGGCATGGCCCTGTCCATTAAAATTGAGCGTGTGTTATTCAGCAAAAAAACCCGCTTCCAGCAGATCGATCTTTATCAGACTGAGAGCCACGGCAAAATGCTCGTTTTAGACGGCATTATCCAGCTCACCGAGGTTGATGAATTCGCTTATCATGAAATGATGGCCCATGTTCCTCTTTTTGCCCATCCGGATCCTAAAAGTGTTCTGGTTATCGGCGGGGGGGACGGCGGTGTGCTGAGGGAAATAGGTAAACACTCATGTATTGAGTCCATCGATTTTTGTGAAATTGATGACGAGGTTATCAAGCTGTCTAAAAAATTCCTGCCTCAGGTTGCCTGTGGATTTGATGACCCACGGATAAGTATTCATATTGAAGACGGTAGCCAGTTCATAAAGAAACAGAAAAGCAGATATGATGTCATCATTGTTGACTCCTCCGATCCCCTTGGCCCTGGAGAAAAACTTTTTAAAAAACTCTTTTATCAGGGACTTAAAGACGCTTTGCGGAAAAACGGAATCATCGCCACCCAGGGTGAATCCTTTTTCATTCACAAAGAATATGTCAAAAATCTTGTCAAGATCACAAAACAGCTTTTCCCGGTTCAAGCATACTCGTATATGATTGTCCCCACCTATCCCGGCGGTCATCTTGGAATCTGCCTTGCATCCTTAGGACATGAGCTAAAGCAGCCGGCACGACCCATTCCCAGGAATTTTCAGGAAGGGCTTAATTATTATTCTCCAAAAATTCACCATGCTTCATTTGTTCTGCCTTATTTTGCCGAAAAAATGATAAACGAGGTATAATCAATGAAAATCGACATCAGGATTATCACATCTGCCAGGGAAGATGAGCTTATCAGGCTCTATAAAGATGCAGGGTGGTGGAAAAAGGAATATGATAAAAATACCGATTTTTTAAAGACCCTGGTTTCAAATTCATCTTGTTTTGTGGGTGCATTTAGCAAAAACAGCATGATAGGCATGGGGCGAGCCCTGTCTGATCTTTCAAGCGATGCCTATATCCAGGATGTAGCTGTCTTGAAACCTTTTAGGGGTAAAGGGATCGGGGCAAAGATCATGAAAAAACTGGTCGCGTTTCTTCAGCAGCATCAAGTCGATTGGATTGGTCTGATCGCAAAGCCCAATACTTCTATGTTTTATGTAAAACTGGGGTTTGAACCACTTACGGACCATGTTCCTTTAAAATATAAAGGGTAATCCGCCATGGAGCACGAAACCATACCCCTTTATCCTGATTTTAGAACATTCAGTTTAAAGGATAGAAATCTGATACAGGGGTTTGTTGATCAATATGAGCTGGTATCCTGCGAATACAGTTTTTTTAATCTTTTCTGCTGGCAAGAAGTGTATGATTTTTCTTTCTGCCTCTACAAGGACAGGCTTTTAATCCTTGATAAAAAAGATAATTATTTTCATATGCCCCTGGGTAAACCGCTTGCACCTAAAGAGCTGGCCGAATTGTCACAAAATATGAAACACCTTGGAAAGTCCTGCGATATTGCTCTGGTCCCCCATGAATACCTAATCACAAATCCTCAAATAAAAAAGTATTATCAAGCAACACCACAGAAAGATTCTGATGAATATATCTATTCGGTAAAAAAAATAGTCGATCTAAAGGGAAAAAAGCTTCAGAAAAAGAAAAACCTGATTTCACAGTTTAAAAGAAAAAATCCGACCTTTTGCGTGAAAAAAATCCAGGGACCGTTGATTAAAAAATCCTTGGCGCTGGCCCAAAACATTTTAAACACAGGTAAAGGAAAAATAAAAAGCTTGCAAATGGAATATGCCGCCCTTAAACAGGCTTTGGGAATTATTGACAGGTCCATGTTGGATGGTCTTGCCATAACGGTTGAAGGAAAGATGGTTGCTTTTTCCGTCTTCAGCCGTCTGACACCTTCAACATATGATATTCACTTTGAAAAATCAGATTTAAGCTTTAAAGGTGCCGCCCAGGTAATTAACCATGAAACATCTAAATATTTAAAAAATAAGTGTGAATATGTCAACCGGGAGCAAGATCTGGGAATCAAGGGACTTAGGCAGGCAAAACTGTCCTGGGATCCTCACATCCTATTTAAACCATTTTTACTTACCTTTTGCCAGTAATACAGGTCCATAAATCAGTCTATTAAATCAGGGAAAGGGTGAATATGGCCATATTACCCAGGGAGTGTATGGTTATTGGAACGATCAGGCTACCTTCTTTTTCATAGGAAATGGCAAAGATGATCCCGCCAACGATTTGGGGTATTGGTATGGTTGAAAGCGTTAAATGGGCAAGCACAAACATAACGCTGCTTAAAATCAGGGCAGCCGCCACGCCCCATCTTCTAAAAAAACCGTAAATGATCCCTCGAAAAAAAATCTCCTCTGCAACAGGCCCGACTATTCCGGCAACCAGGAAAAAAAGGACAATTTGTATGCTTTTTGCCGGCAGCCTGGTGTGTATTAGAGCCAGAGGATTAATATCGACAAGAAACAGGGTAATAAATGCAAAGAGGGTGATTATTCCAAAACCAGCCGACCACAAAAGTCCCCTTATGAGCCCGTTAACCATTTTGGATGGAACCAGCCCTATGGAAGACAGGCCCTTGCCCCAAACCAAGACAATTATGATAATCAGTGCTATTTCAATCAAACGTACGACACCCGTTACAACCACGGGTGGTACCTTTATCCCCGAAACCGAAAGAATCGCTGCTGTTTCAATAAATACAAGCGTAGCAAGAGCTAAAAAGAATATTTTTATTTCAATTTTCTTTGCTTCCATCCAAGGGTCCTCAATGCCTGATATGCATACCACTGGCAATACCATTGATCCGTCAGCTCGATCTTATTTAAAATGATTTTAACAGCACTCTTATCCCCCCTCCGGCCAAGGGCATTAAGGGCCATGCAAACTACGTTCAGATGGGGGTTATCAAGAAAGGTTAGCAGGTGATTATAGGTTTCAGGTTTTCGGCTTATGCCTAAAGCCTTCACCAGCCAGTATAGTTCAGGCACATAAGAGCTTTTAAGCAAACTCTGATATGCTTTATAATTGCCTATTTCCACTTGCCTTTGATTTATGATTTTCAGTGCTTCAACCCTTTCTATCCGATTTTCCGATTCAAGCGCTTTGGCCACATTTTTTACGTTGATCTCTTTTTCCCCCATTTGATAAAAAGGAATCAAAAGACCGATGCCGGTGATCAAGCAAAAGATTGAAGCATATGCCGATGCGTTTTTTAAAACCGGGATAAAAGAAAAAACAAAGCGAAACAGTGAAAAAACTAAAATATAAAGGGAAATGGAAAAACCAACCAAAAGAGAAAAGAGTGTGAACTTTCGAAAGAAGCTATGCCGATCGCTTTTTAAAGAAAACTGCTTCAATATTTTCCCATTGCCGGAGAGAATATCTTTAGGTGAAGTTTTAAGAATTATTTTCCCTCTATTTTTCAGTACCAGAAAATCAGTCTCTTTTGTTATCTTAAGATCAACTTTTTTATCTTTCCCTATGTCAAGGTAGTCACGCCTTATCAATGCATTTCTTAATAAGTTCTCAACAGGTTCCTTTTTAATCCTGTCAAGGCTGCAGGTCTTAAGAGTTTTTTGATGCAAGCTCTTAAAGGCCTCTGCAGGATACAGGGTGTATTTATAGTAAAACTCATTGATCTTCCTTCCAAAAGAATTAGACAAAAGCAGGTTGTCTCTTATATCAAGAAACATGCTGCTTTCCATTTGAACAGTCCATAATATTGTAAGCATGACCAAAGGAACAAAATGTATAATTTCCTTTAGCCAGATCCTTTGTTCAGTTTGTCCGGTTATCCATTTACGTGTTGCAAAAAAAATAACACCCGGAATGACAAGAAAATAGGAAGTCTCAACAGGGCAAAAACCACGAAGGTTTAATTTAACAATACATCCTACCAAAGGAAGTAAAAACGGTATTAAATAAATTTTATTACTGGATAAAAGTCTTGTCCAGATCCACATTGCAGCAATGCTGTAAAGACAGAGGCCTGCCCCCACACTAAGACTGAAAAAGATGCCTCCAAAAAAGGCCGGACCGAAGTCAGGCAGAATATTTAAAATGTGTTGGTTGGGGATGGCAAGATACCCTGCATCTTTTATTGCTATTATCTTATTATGCAGACTAATATTAGATAAATATACGTGTACAGTTGCTATTACCTGAGCAGCCAGCATACCAAGGAAAAGTGCCCCGGCCGCATAAGAAAACCTGTCTGTGATTAAGTGTTTTAAAATTTTTACAATATATTTAAACAATAGGCCATTTCCCAAATTTTCTCGCAAAATCGCAAAACTTACATAGTACTATCAATGTAAAACAGCGTTAAATATTCAAATAATCTTACCCTACAGGACTAAGTAAAATCAAGCAGCATTTTCAAATTGTCTGTGCAGTTTTCTATTGCGACCTTTACAATAATAAAGTCTTTTTTTATTTTTTTGATGTGTTAAGGTTGGTGAATTGTTAATAAGACTTTAAGATTTACTTGATTTAGGAGAAATCATTATGACATCAGGCAAATCACCTTTTTTCGCGCAGAAAAGGGATTCGGAAAAACTAATAAAGGTTGCACTTGGCAGGAAAAAGGCAGATCTTGTAGTAATAAATGCTCGAATTGTAAATGTATTTACCAAAGAAATTTTAGATAACTCCTCTGTAAGCATAAAAGGGAAATGGATCGCAGCCGTAGACAAGGACCTGAAATATACTATCGGAACAAAAACAAGGGTGATCGATGCCAGGGGAAAAACAGTCATACCCGGTTTGATTGACGGGCATACCCACCTGGCCTGGTTATTTACTGTCAGCGAGTTCTTAAAATATGCCATGAAAGGCGGCACCACAGCTATCATCACAGAGACACTTGAACCTTTCCCTGTATCAGGATATGATGGCGTAGTCGATTTTCTGGAATCCTTAAAAAACCAGCCCATCAAGATTTTTTCAACCGCTCCTTTTATGGCATCCATCAGCAATGCATCTCGCGGTATTTCAATAGAGACCCTCGAAAAGCTTTTGTCCCGTGAGGATATTATCGGATTGGGGGAATCTTACTGGCAATCGGTTCTTCAGCAACCTGACCTTTCGCTTCCCATTTTAAATGAAGCTCTTCTTTCAGGCAAAACTCTTGAAGGGCACTCGGCCGGTGCCAGTATAAATAAATTAAACGCCTATATTGCCACCGGTATTTCATCCTGTCATGAACCCATAAAAGCTGATGAAGTACTGGAAAGATTAAGGCTGGGGCTGTACGTTATGATCAGAGAGGGGAGCATCCGCAGGGACCTTGAAGAAATATCCAAGATAAGAGATTTCGCTATTGACTTGCGAAGGCTCATTCTTGTTTCAGACGGTGTGGAACCGGAAGATTTGCTTAAAAATGGCTATATGGAATTTATTGTCCAGAAAGCAATAGACTGCGGTTTTGATCCTATAACAGCAATCCAAATGGCAACCTTGAATGTAGCGGAGCATTTTTCCTTAGATGGTATAATCGGTGGCATAGCTCCTGGCAGATATGCTGACTTGGTTATCATCCCTGACGAAAGGACAATTAAAGCGCAATATGTTATCAGCAATGGTCAGGTCATTACCCAAAATGGCAATCTTTTAATAGAGCCACGCAGGCATGCTTTTTCCAAACAAAGCATGGCCAGTGTCCATTTATCCCGCAAGCTTAACGCAGCGGATTTTGCTGTCATAACCCATAAAACAGCCGACCGGCTTGAAGTTAGAATCATCAATATGGTAACCGATCTGGTAACAAGCGAGCTAAATATGACACTGCCTGTTATTGATGGTCAAATTATGCAGGATATCAGTAAAGACATTATAAAAATTGCAGCAATCGACCGAACACATAATCCTGGCAATATCTTTACCGGCCTGATTAAAGGTTTTGCTTTAAAGGCAGGCGCCTTTGCATGCAGTGCATCCTGGGACACAACGGACATCATCGTTATCGGAGCAGATGATGCGGACATGGCACTGGCAGTAAACAGAATTTTCGATCTTCAAGGCGGCGCTGTTGTCAGCGTTAACGGCAAAATCGAGGCAGAACTATCCATGCCTGTTTTTGGGATCCTATCCGAACTGCCCATAAAACAGATTGCTGAAAAAACTGAAAATATAAAAAATAAATTATCAGATCTTGGTGTGCCTTTTCCCAATCCCCTTCTTTCGTTAATAGCGCTAACAGGAGCTGCCATTCCTTTTTTAAGAATATGTGAAGAAGGAATGGTAAATCTGAAAAACGGTGAGGCGGTTGGGATTTATTAGGGTTGAAATACCTGAAAAGAAGTCTTATATTATACATGAGATAATTTCGCTAATTGTTTGAGTAGTTGGGTGGTTAAGCCATTTAGCGATATCTGAAACAAGGAGAAACCATTATGGATAAAAATGATCTGCTTAAAGGCAAAAAAGTTCTTATCGTTGATGATGAGCCTGATGTGCTGGAAACTTTAAGTGAACTTCTTGAAATGTGCGATATCACAGAAGCCTCCAGTTTTGAAGAAGCAAAAGAGCTGCTTGAGACTCAACATTTTGAATTGGCTATTTTGGATATAATGGGAGTTTCCGGCTATGAAATTCTTAAAATTGCTACCGAGAAAAATATTATCGCCGTTATGTTGACCGCTTATGCACTTACTCCCGAAGACGTTGCAAAATCTCATAAAGGTGGGGCTGCTTATTATATCCCAAAAGAGGAGATGGTCAACATTATAACTTTTTTAAATGATATACTAAAAGCCAAGACAGAAGGAAAAAATACGTGGAACGGCTGGTTTTCAAGAATGGCTTCCTTTTGTGAAAAGAAATTTGGGCAGGACTGGCAAAAAAGTGATAAGGAATTCTGGGAGAAGCTTCCCTTTCATTAAAATTCAAAGCACTTCTAAGACCTATTACTTTATACTGTTTCTTATAAAAAAGGGCATTCCGTCACAATTCGATGGAATGCCCTTTTTTTTGTTCTTAAATCAAACTAAACCACAGTAACATTTACTGCGGCAGGACCTTTTTGGCCCTGTTCTATATCAAAGGTAACCCGGTCGCCTTCATTAAGAGTTTTAAAACCAGTTGCATTAATTCCGGTATGATGAACAAACACATCCGGACCATCTTCCTGCTCAATGAAGCCATAGCCCTTGCCGCTATTAAACCATTTTACAATTCCATCAGCCATAGTGACACCCTCCTTCCGTAAAATTTCTCATGGTTCCAAACTGCAGGTTGCCGCTTTGACAAATGGATCTTTCCTTCAGAACGAAACCGGCCCGCCAATTAAGGACGGTCCTTTATTGATTGTGTATACTATATTGCCTTTTTTTAAAAAAATCAAGAAAAAATCATATCTTCAACATAATGCCTTAAATTTCCTATGAATTATACTGTTTCCCATAAATATATTCCGTTTAAAACGATGAAAAACTCGTATATAAGAGATCATAAAGAACAGACCGAGTATATTATAATTGATTTTAGTATCAGAAATAATTCTAACCAATTGGCAATATGGCACACTAGTTCTTTCTTAACGATCTTAAATACACTCAAACAGTTTCTTCATTTAAAACGAAACATATTTATGAGAATTACTATCATCGTTTTTAATGGTTTCGTAAAAAGCCATGATGCTACTTCACGGCACTGTTTCGAAAGCAACTTGAGACTTTTATAATAGCTTTAAGTGCTCAGTATAACATATATTAACATTATTTCACTTCGGACTCAGGTAGGGCTAAAAATGTTATGCTTAAAGCCAAATGAATTCGACTTTTTACAAAAAATCATCAATACATAAGATTGGGTAAATAGAGAATAATCTGCGGAAAGATCATCAAGATAATAGTACCGACGATCACTGCAATTAGGAAAGGGATTATACCTTTAAAAATGGATTCAAGAGGGACACCTCCAATGACTGTTTTGGCTACTCCGAAAACCACATAAACGTTGATTCCCACCGGCGGGGTGATAACTCCCATCTCCGTTACCATCACAATAATGACGCCGAACCAGATCGGGTCATAACCAAGACTCATCACCACGGGAAAAAAGATCGGTACAGTAAGCGTAACAAAGGCCAGCGCGTCCATGAAGCAGCCGCCAAAAAAATATATACCCATGATCATTGCGACAATTATAACCGGCGGCAGGTTTAGTGCCCCGACCCAATCGGCAAGATCAAAAGGAATCCGGGTGACGGCAAGAAACTTACCAAAGATAACTGCTCCGGCTATAAGCATCATTACCATGCAGGACGTTCTGAGGGTTTCGTGCAGAGACTTAACAAAGCCTTCCCAGGTAAGCTGCCGTCGGATTAGGGATACCAGAAGAACGCCAAAGGAACCCACTGCCGCAGCCTCTGTGGGGGTAAAAAGCCCAATGAACAGGCCACCCATCACCAGAATGAATACGATCAGCGTCTCACCCATTCCGAGCAATGACTTCAGCTTTACTTTTAAAGGGAAACTCTCTCCCGGGGGGCCCTGTTCCGGGGCAAGACGGCATCTGATATAGATGGAAATGATAAATAGAATGGTTATCAGGATGGCGGGAAAAATCCCCGCAACGAATAATGCACCTATAGATTGTTCGGTCAGTATTCCGTATACGATCAGAACGACACTGGGCGGCATGATCATCCCTAGACCGCCACCCGAAGCCACACAGCCGGTGGATAGTTCATCGGCATAATTGTAACGCTTCATTTCCGGCAATCCCACCGTTGCCATGGTCGCCGCGGTGGCCGGACTCGAACCACATACTGCCCCGAAGGCCGTACAGGCAGACACGGTGGCCATGGCCAGGCCTCCGCGAGTGCTTCCGAGATATTTATAGGCCGTATCATACAGACGTCGGCTGATGCCACTGTTGAACGCCAGCTGACCCATAAAAATAAAAAGCGGTATGGTGGTCAGTCCGTAAGACGAGAAAACGTCATAAACATTTCTGGCAAGTAGACTGAGTCCCGCTGAACCGGAAACCATGAAGCTGAACCCCAGATATCCGATCAGGGCCATGACATAGGCCACAGGCATCCGGGACAAAAATAGAAAAAGCATCACGATAATGCCGATTATGCCGATAAGAATAGGGCTCATTTACTTTTAATTTTCCGGAGAATATGAGTAATGTCTTTAAGGATCATCAGAGTGAATACCAGAAAGCAAAATGCGGTCACATAAATAATCATATATTCGGGCAACTCCAGGCTTATGGACACTTCCCCGGAGTCCTTCATGGTTTTCGAATAGAGTGTCATTCGCCAGGTTGCCAGGCCAAACAGGCCAAGGCTCAGCATGTGGGTACACAGGTCAATGACGGCCTGGGTTTTTTCCGAAAAAAGACGGACCAGGATTTCGACCCCGACGTGGCCTTTCATCTTTTGAGTATACGGAAGGGCCATGGCCACAGCCAAAGTGGCCATGAACCCCACAATTTCCACCGAACCGAATATGGGATGACGAAAGGCTCGCCCCACCACATCGGCACAGGTCAGAAACGTCATACCGACCAAACACGCTGCTCCGATGGTTTTCAGAACACCTGACGCTCGTTCGACAATTGTCCAAAAAGTATTCATCTTATTTTTGATATTTCTCTATGGATGCTTTTACGAAATCGACGTATTTTACAGCGTCGGAAAATCCTTTCTTTTTCATATCAGAAATATAATTTTTGGTTACCGGTGCAACGGCCTTCTTCCACCTGTCAGATTCCTTGGCATCAAGTCCCCAGATCGTACCGCCTTTACTCAGGAAATACTGAATGCCGATCAAATCACTGGTATCCCAAGCCTCGGCATGTTTGACTTCCCACATCCGGTTGATATCCTTAATGGTCTTTTTTATACCAGCCGGGAACGAATTCCATTTATCCTTGTTCATCACCACAAAAAAGGTGGTCGTGTAAGCAGCGGAAAAGGCAGCCGTGGCATTTTTAGTAACCTCTCCCAATCTCCATCCTTTATTGGCCTCAAAGGGATATGAGGCACCCTCCACCACACCTTTCTGAATCATCTGGTAACATTCGGGCATGGGTTTGGGAACGGGTGTTGCTCCCAGCGCTTTCTGAAACAGAGCACTGGTTCCATGTCCTCTCAACTTGAGGCCTTTCATATCTTTAAGCTTTTTTACCGGTTTACCTTCTACGGTATGCACAAGACCGGGACCGTGGGCATGAACATACATGACTTCCACATCGCTAAGTTCTTTGGGCCTGAACTTGCGAACGAAATCATTGGCAACAGCCGTTGCCACTTTTCCGCTATTATAGCCAAGGGGTAGGTCAACGGCTGCCATCACAGGGAACCGACCCCGGGTGTATGCAAAGATGGACAACCCGACATCGGAAATCCCCGTCACCACACCGTCATAGCATTGTTTGGCTTTGGTTAAAGTCCCTTTGGGAAAGTATTCTACCTTTACTTTTCCGTTGGTACGCTTTTCAACTTCTTTGCACCAGGATTCGGCCAGTTTGCTCTGGATGTGAAAAGGCGGGAAAAAATTACTGTAAGTGAGTTTATAGGTTTTGGCTTCAGCCTGAATGGGGCTTGAAATAATAAATGCCAGGCCGATAAATACAACCAGGATGGATATAAAGATTCTTTTCTTCATTTGGACCTCCTTACCCTGTTCGTTTTGTTGGAATGATATTCTAAAGTGCCTATTATCGTGACAGGTATCTTTTTCACCCCCTTTCGCAAATCGAATCCTTGATAAGGATTCCATTTGCAGATGTCATGTAGCTATCAAAATGAAAGGAATAAATCAACGGAAAAATGCTGTTAATCGATCGATACATCCGTGATGTTTAGTTCAAGCATTTTCAAACTAGCCAGGATTCTGGAAGTGTTTCTCGATACGGCAGGAATTGCTTCGCCGATAACACTCAGTTCCAACGCTGTTTTTTTCAAGAGACGAATCTTTTTGTCTATTGCCTCAATGTCAAATTCCATGGAATACCCCCTCCATTCTCTACAGGGTCCAGCACCTGCATGCAAGCGCAGTGCAATCACCCCTCATTGTACTGATGTAGTGAACGGTATAAATTAGTGTTCTTTCCTTAAATCTTTGAAGCGACGGGCCTTAACATCGTAACGCGGCAGCTTGCCGTAGTCATAAAACTCAAGCCTATACCCCAGATTGGTCTTCAGTCTGAGCTGATCCTTGAGTTTCGATTCTATTGTTTTGGCCTGATCTTTAAAATCCGGCATCAATTCGACTTTAAGTTTGATTCGGTCGATATCTCCCAGCTTGTCCACAATAACTTCATATTCATCGCTTAGACCATCAATGCTTCGAACGACTTCTTCGATGGCGGTGGGAGACAGCAGGACACCTTTGACCTTTGTGATATCGTCAGCACGGCCTTTTACCCCCCCTTTGATCAGGCGAAATGTTCGACCACAAGGACAGGGATCAGCCGCCCATTCGATGATGTCCTTTGCGTCAAAGCGAATGCAGGGTTGTGCAATACGATCCAGTGCGGTGATGATCATTTTTCCTTGACGCCCGGGTTCATCAATGAGTTCGCCGGTATCCACATCTTCGATTTCGACCAAAAAGAAAGCTTCGTTGACATGTAGACCGCCCGGCTGGGCTTTACATTCATAAGACCAGGCACCTATTTCGGTAGCCCCTGCATGATCGTATACCTTTGCACCCCATGCGGCTTCTATCCTGTCTTTTGTACCCGGTATGATGGCACCGGGCTCTCCGGCACAGGTGATTTTTTCAATGCTCAGTTCAGAGGGATCGATACCCATCTTATTTTTGGCGATATCGGCCATTCCCAGGACGTAGGTCGGCGTCCCCATCAGAGCTGTTGCCCGTAGTTCTTGAATTTTCAATATGCGGGCCTGTGTATCCAGAACACCGCCCGGTACGACCTCACAACCAATCTTCTCGGCCGCATAATGTCCTGCCCAGAAAGCAACGAATACGTTGTACCCGAAGGGAATAAAGACACGATCGGTCTGCCGGTACCCCTGCGCCCAAAGAATAAAAGACCAGCATTCCGCCCACCACTCCCAATCCTGCCAGGTATCCGGCTGGTATACCGGCTGGCCTGTTGTGCCGCTTGTCTGTCGAAACACGGTCACTTCTTCCAGAGGGACGCACAAGGCATCACCGTAAGGAAAAGGATCCTTTTGCTGGATACCGCGCATCATGGCCTTTTCCACCTTCGGTACCCGACGAATATCGGCTGTCGTACGGATATCTTCAGGTTTAATGCCAGCCGAATCATAGAGACTGCGGTGAAATTTGGAGTGATTGTATGCCCAGGCAAAAATGGCTTTAAATTTACGTAATTGCAGTGCCCGCAGCTTTTCAGGATCTAAAGTTTCCAGCAGGGGACTCCAGTATTTCGAATGGGTCACTGTGAACCTCCTTCTACAAATACGGTCACGCTATCCAGCAGCATAAGCATTTTGCCTCACAGGGGAATAAAATCGTTTATCGATTTTATGAAACGCGACGATGTCGCTCATTGGCGAAAGGTAAACCCTCACAATCCCTCCCCTTTGGCGGGAATCTTCGCTTCGCTACGACGAGCTGCAGGGTATTACGAAATTATTGTTCCAGCCCTATCGGGCTAAAGCACCACACTTTCGCTTTAATAAAAGTTTTATTCTATTTTGATTTTGTCCCGCGCTGCCTCGATAGCGGGATTTTCACAACACCTCAACAAACAGCGGGAAATAATCGAGCTTAATGGGTTGAACATTTCGATCCTTAACAAGGTAGGATTCAAAAGTAATTGGATGGGACCAGGCTTTTAAACCTGAACTTTAGCAATAACGATTATCTCGGCGCTATGTCATATAAGCAGTTCATTTTATCGATGTCTATGACGGCTGTCATATAACAACGGAATAACGGATGATCAATTATGGTAGTTCCCATAAATATGTTCCGTTTTAAATGAGGAAACTGTTTGAGTGTATTTAAGATCGTAAAGAAAGATCTTGTGTGCCATATTGTCAATTTGTCAGTATTATTTCTGATACTTAAATCAATATTAATATGCTCGGCCGATTCTTTCTTTACGATCTTAAATATACGAGTTTTTCATCGTTTAAAACGGAATATATTTATGGGAAACAGTATAAAAAGAAATTTGCAGTCCCGATGTGGTGCATTTCCTCTTTTCTCCAACAAGACTTGTCAATGAGCTCAAGTCAAGTTGCTACGGGGAATGCCCTCGCTGTTTCAGGTCAGAACCACAGCGTTTCGATTTTCTGATTTGTCAGCGCCGAGGGTTCAACGATGTGGGTTTGTCCACGATTCGAGCGGATGATGCCTTTTCGCCGAAGATTTCCCAATGCTCTGAGGATCGATTCAGTGGTTGTGCCGGTCAAAGCCGCCAGTTCTGCACTGG
>CAJHXW010000461.1_pt1 | contig 15376 bp, 17 predicted proteins | sample 9198581 | NCBI WGS metagenome assembly CAJHXW01 (sample SAMEA7708328, study PRJEB35096) | sediment metagenome | biome: marine neritic benthic zone biome [ENVO:01000025]; feature: sediment [ENVO:00002007]; material: shallow marine sediment [ENVO:03000034] sea grass bed [ENVO_01000059] ...
AGGAACCGGATTAAGGGTGTGGGCAGTATGAGGATGTCCGTTATCGGCGGTCATTTGCTCAGAATTTCCATGATCAGCAGTCAGCATAACAACGCCGCCTTGTGTTTTCACTTCATTAACGATTTGTTTCACACATTCATCGATGGCTTCAACCGCCTTGATTGCCGCATCAAGAACACCGGTATGGCCGACCATGTCCATGTTGGCAAAATTCAGTATGATTGCGTCATACTTTTTTGACTTTAACCTTAAAAGAACCTCTTTGGTAACCAGGTAGGCACTCATTTCCGGTTTCAGGTCGTAAGTGGAGACTTCACGGGGCGAGGGAATCAGGCATCGATCTTCCAAGGGAAAGGGCTTTTCTTCTCCTCCGTTAAAAAAGTAGGTCACATGCGCATATTTTTCAGTCTCAGCTATTCTGAGTTGATGCAATCCTTTTTTGCTTATTATCTCGCCAAGAATTTCATCCAAATGAATGGGTGGGAATGCGACGGGAAGCGTAAATTTTTCATCATAAAGGGTCATGCAAACGAATTCGCATAGCTTGGGGTAGACTTTTCTTTTAAAAGAGTTAAAAGCCGGGTCCGTTAAAGCGCTTGTTATCTCCCTGGCACGGTCTGCCCTAAAATTAAAAAAGACAACGCCATCATTATTCTGCAGCAATCCAATGGGTTTTTCATTCTTATCCGTCATAATAATAGGGCGGACAAACTCATCTGTCTCCTCTCGCTGGTAGGCGTTTTTTACCGCTTCTACCGGGTCTTGTTCACAGGTTCCTTCACCCAGTGTATAGAGACGATATGCCTTTTCAACTCTATTCCAGCGGTTATCCCGATCCATTGCGTAAAAACGCCCGCATATGGTGGCAATTGCCCCAAAATTATGATCGGTTATATACTTTTGCAGCTTTTCAATATATCCAACACCACTATCCGGCGGTGTATCACGACCGTCCAATATGGCATGAATATAGACTTTGCTTACCCCTTTCTCCCTGGCCATATTAAGAAGGGCAAATAGATGCTCAAGCTGACTGTGTACGCCGCCATCTGAAATAAGACCCATGAGATGAAGTGCCGAGTCATTTGAATTTACTTTTGATATCAAAGAGTTGAACATTTTATTCTTGAAAAAATCTCCACTGCTGATCGCCTGATCGATTCTTAAAAGATCCTGATATACCACCCTGCCTGCGCCGATATTCAGATGTCCCACCTCGGAATTTCCCATAATGCCATCCGGAAGTCCCACCGCTTCACCTGAGCATAAAAGCTGTGTCGCAGGATATTCTTCTTTCAGTTTGTCCAGAAAAGGTGTTTTGGCAAGGTAGACCGCATTACCTTTTTTATTGGCACTCATTCCCCATCCATCAAGAATAATTAACATATATGGTCTTTTTTTAGCAGACATTGATTTTTACACCTCTTCCTCTTTAGTTGCCTCAATGAGGCTTTGGGTCTCTATTCTTTTTGCATCCACCCAGAGCCCTTCAAGATCATAAAAATTTCGCACGGATTCATAAAACACATGAATAATCACATGTCCATAATCGAGCAGAATCCAGTGCCCTTCTTTTTTCCCCTCTACACTTAAAGGTTTTATTCCAGTCTTTTTAAGCTCAGTTATGATAAATTCTGCGATTGCCGTAACCTGGCGATTGGAACGTCCACTGCAGATGATAAATGCATCTGCCACAGAGGTAAGCTCCCGAACATCCAGCACAACAAGCCCAAGCGCTTTTCTGCCTAAAGCCGCCTTAACATAAAGATCAAGTGAAGGCTCATAATGATGTTTCATAGGTAAAGCCCATTTTTTTTAATAAAGTCGATGACCTCATCGGGCACCAGGAACTGAGCGGAACGTCTTTTCTTTATAAGGCTTCGTACTGCCGATGATGAAATATCAAGGGAGGTGACGTTAAAAAGAAAAACGGGTTCCATTTCCGCATGAATAAAACCGGATTGCGCAAGGTCATAATTATAGTCGGCTGATATTTTCGATTTAATGAAATCCTCAATCTTTTGTTGTCTGATGCGGGGATCTTTGTGTCCTGCATACGGCCTTGTTAGAATAATAAAAGGAATAAGGGGAAAAAGATCCATATACGATTTCCACGTGTCAATTTCAAGAAAAGCGTCAAGCCCGAGGATAAAATAAAGTTTGGTATGTTTTTTAAGAACCGACTTAAAATGAAGAACCGTATCAATGGTATAGGAAGGCCCTGAACGATTTAATTCAATATCCGAAGCTAAAAAGCCCGGTGTATTTGCAGTCGCAATGCGAGCCATTTCGTAACGTTCTTTAGCATCGATAATATGCCCTGATTTGTTGTGCGGTGGAATCGCACAGGGGATAAAATAAATTTCATTTAAGGAAAAACCTTCTTTGACTTCCAATGCAGCTCGAAGGTGACCCAGATGAATCGGATTATATGTGCCGCCAAAAAGTCCTATGTTCATTGTAATTCCTTGCTTTGCAGTCTTTGTATCAATTTGTGTGTCAGTTTCCGGGCACTCATATCTTTCGCTTAACTTTTATGCCCTATTCCATCAACCTTAAGCTGTGAACCTGGTTAGTGACTCAGATTATCCAGCAACTTAACAATATGAGATTTCAGCTCTTTAATACCTGTTTTGTTAATTGCGGAAATCAGTAAAATTTGTTTATCTCTTGCCGCTGATTTGAATATATTGGCTGCTTCATCAGCACCCGGCAAATCCAGTTTATTTAAAACCACAATTTGAGGTTTTTTTGCAAGCCCTTTACTGTACAGAGCAAGTTCTTTGTTTATGGTATGATGAACTTTAAGAGGATCATCCAGGTCTATGGATAACGCATCGATGAGATGGACAAGGATGCGAGTGCGTTCAATATGTCGTAAAAATTTAATACCAAGACCGGCTCCTTTATGGGCGCCTTCAATCAATCCAGGGATATCCGCTACAACAAAAGGTTCTCCCCAGGATGTTTGAACGACTCCCAGATTCGGCGAAAGTGTTGTAAAGGGGTAATCTCCTATTTTTGGTTTTGCTGAAGAGATGGAACTGATAAGCGTGGATTTGCCTGCATTGGGAAGGCCGATGATGCCAACATCGGCAAGAAGTTTAAGATCGAGCTTAAGGGTCCGTGTTTCGCCAGGCTCACCTGGTTGAGAAAAACGGGGGCTGCGGTTAGTGGATGTTTTAAATCTGCTGTTTCCCTGACCACCCCTGCCACCTTTTGCTGCGATAAAATTTTCGCCCGGCTTAGTCAGATCTTTTAGGATTTGTCCAGTTTTGGCGTCACCAACCAGTGTTCCCGGGGGAATTTCGATGATAAGCTCTTGGCCGTTTTTACCTGTTTTTCGCTTACCCTTGCCACTGGATCCGTTTTTAGCCTTAAACTGTCTTTGAAATTGAAAATGCTTAAGTGTCCGTTTGCGTAAAGTTGTCCTTAAAACAACATCGCCGCCCCTGCCACCATCTCCGCCGTCCGGTCCTCCCCGAGGGATAAATTTTTCACGTCTGAAACTGACACAGCCGCTCCCTCCGTCTCCGGATTGAACAAAAATAATCGCTTCATCAATAAATTTCACTTAGGGTTCTCTCGAAAATAAATATGCATTTTCAGATATTGAGGCCCATGCATGGCAAGAAACGAGGAGGGCGAAAATCAGGCTATTTAATCGATGCGTAACGCAGCCATGCATGATGGATCGGCTTATTACAAGGTGAAGTTATTTTAGAGAGAGCCCTAAACATAAACGCTTGCTTTTTTGCGGGAACGGCCTAATCGTTCATAAGCTACAGTGCCGTCAATTTTGGCAAACAGGGTATAATCCTTACCCATTCCAACGTTTTCTCCGGGATGTATTCTTGTCCCAAGCTGTCGAACAAGTATATTACCTGCTTTTACTTTTTGTCCGCTGAAAAGCTTTACACCACGTCTTTGCGCATTGCTGTCGCGGCCATTTTTTGAACTGCCGCCTGCTTTTTTATGTGCCATTTTAACTCCTTAAACCGGGTTAAACCGAAACCGGTGAATAAGTCTGAAAAATAATCTTATGCAACTTTAGGATTTGATGCTGTCGATTTTTACCGCTGTAAACTGCTGACGGTGTCCCTGTTTTCGACGATACCTTTTACGCCGTTTATATTTAAAGACAATTATCTTTTTATCCTTTCCCTGCTCCACGATATGTCCGTTCACCGCTACATTTTCAACGAGCGGTGTGCCTATGTTTACATTTTCACCATCTGAAAACATAAGGATTTTATCAAAAGAAACCTTGTCCCCCATCTCTCCAGCAAGTTTTTCAACTTTTAAGATGTCACCTTCTTCAACTTTATATTGCTTTCCGCCCGAATCAACTATTGCATACATTCTTTAAGCCTCCTTTAATCGGCTTTGCTTTTATTATCTTTAAAAACGATAAATATCTATCTTTAATCGGCTTTTGTCAAGAAAAATATGATCGGTGCCTGTCCTTTTTCTAGTTAAAACGGCCAGAACTTGTTATCAAGCCATATGGTTTCAACCAATGCCTTATCAATTTCCACAAGCATCTTTGAATGTTGTCGTTCCCAGTTCGCGAGCCATGTATATATTATTTTTTCTTCAGGATCATTGGCTTCATCTGCACGGGAACTATAAAGTTTAACCGCACTTTCTTCAAATCCTATGGCTGCAGAGATAGCCGCACTTTCATAGCTAGCGGCGGATATTTTTTCTTTTATTTCATTACTCAGCGCATCGGATATGGCTGCTCCTGTTTCAGAGATATCGGAGAATGCAGAACTAAAATGTCCCTTTTCCCTCAAGACATTATATTGCTCGGCGAGAACAGAGATATGTTTGTTTTCTTCGCCGGCCATCATTTCAAAGAATTCTTTTACAGCGTTTTCTTCGGCTTGCTCTGAAACCTTTTGGTAAAATGCCCGCCCTCTTCTTTCAAGCAAAATCGCAAGTTTTATTATTTCCAAAGATCTGGACTCTTTCATGTCTTCCTCCTTTTGAAAATCAATCCGGTTTAACATATTCCTTCATTTGAGACAGGTTAATCTCCGTTTCACCTGTTCGGTCAAATCTTAAAGCACGATTTTCAAAATCCTTGGCGTCGATTTTTTCCTTAATCCATTTGCTCCAGCTTTCTCTTTGAGACGAGATAATTGTATCAAAATTTTTAGATTGATCAAATCGTGATAGGGCATCATTCTTTATCCAGACACAATAATTACTCTTTTTTATCCCATCTTCAGAAACGACAAAATAATATCGAAACGTTGTGCTTTCAGGTTTTAATCCTTCTTTAATATCATAATTTTTATAGGTCCATTCTTTTTGCATTTTTCCTCCGTTTAATGATAGATGATCAATTGGATTGGTAGTATTTTCCTAATATTAAAAGTATAAGCATTAAATCGATGAAACAAAGGGTGTGGATCCAATTAAACTGTTTCCCATAAATATATTCCGTTTTAATCGATGAAAAACCCGTATCTAAGAGATCGTAAAGAAAGAACTTAACCGAGCATATTATAATTGATTTAAGTATCAGAAATAATTCTGACAAATTGGCAATATGGCTCACAAGTTCTTTCTTAACGACCTTAAATACACTCAAACAGTTTCCTCATTTAAAACGGAATATATTTATGGGAACTACTATAAAGACTTTATCGGCTGTTTTAAATATACGTAAAATGGGTGACAAAATGCATGAAAGGTTCTATATTGATAAAGAACCACATGATAAGGAGTAACAATGCTCACAAAATCAACACTTGAAATTTTTTCCGATTATATCTGACCCTGGTGCTATTTCATTACCGGGAGTATTGAACAGCTAAAGAAAAAATTTGACATTGAAATCAAATGGCGTGCTTTTCCCCTTCATCCCGACACCCCAAAAGAAGGACTGACTCTTGAGCAGCTTTTTGCCGGTTCACCGGTGGATATCGATCTCATGATGCAAAATCTGAGGGAAAAAGCCAAAGAGCTTGGTTTAAGGCTGGGTAACCGGGAAAAAACCTATAACAGCCGCCTGGCTCAGGAGCTGGGGAAATGGGCGGAGACAAAGAATGCCGGGGATGCATTTCATAAAGAGGCATTTAAGATCTATTTTGTCGACGGGAAGAACTTTGCTAAATTGCCGGTTCTCCTGGATTTGGCAAAACTTGCGGGGCTTAACCGGGAAGAGGCCGAACCGGTTATTTTAAAACGGACGTTTAAAAAAGCGGTGGACGAGGACTGGGCGCTCTCTTTCAAAAATGGAATCAAGGCGGTACCGACTTTTGTTATGGATAATGATCAACTGGTTGGCGCGCAAAATTACAGCACCTTAGAAAGATTGTGCATTTCAAATGGGGTAAAAAAAAAGTGAAAATTGTTGGATGATAAGAACGATTTACTATACTGATTCTTCATTTAAAACGGACCATATTCATTAGAAACAAACAGTCGTTTTTCAATCTTAGCCCGGTTCAAGACTTAACAGATGAGATCGATATTGTACACGCCCCCCATCTTCTCAGTTAAGCCCATACAGGCAGAGACGATCAACGCCACCGCAGGATTCTGTCCTCTGGGGCGGGCTCAAATTTAATTGAAACGAGATAGCTGCCGTATGTTCATTTATAGATCAGATTGTTAAGTCTTGAACCGGGCGAATAGGCGATTCCCCGGACGAACCTTAGGTTTCAAGCTTCATTGTGCCCAGTCTGGCATGAAAATTTATGAGAACGACTATAATCAAGAGTGATCATATTTGATGATGAATTTGAGCAATGACGGATAAGATTACATCCGCAATAGATAGAGATAAAAGCCGGCTTAAAGCCGGACTTCCATATATTTTGCTGGTGATTGCGCCGCTTTGCTGGGCCGGAAATATAGTACTGGCGCGTGGTGTGATTGAGATCATTCCCCCTGTGAGCCTTGCGTTTTGGAGATGGACCATTGCCTTTATCATCCTGCTTCCCTTTGTCTGGAAATACGCCAAACAGGATTGGGGGTTAATGATCTTACATTGGAAAATGATGATATTTTTGTCCCTGAGCGGAATCAGCCTTTTTAACGTGCTCCTTTATACCGCGGTTCATACAACCACGGCCATTAACGGCGCTCTGATTCAGACGGCCATGCCGGCTGCGATCATTCTGATATCCGTTATGTTATTCAATGACAAAATCAATCGAATCCAGGCCACAGGTGCCGGCCTGTGCGTAATAGGAGCAGTTCTGGTGGTATTACACGGGAAAATTTCCAATTTTCTGAGCCTGTCATTTAAAAAGGGTGACCTGCTAATGATCATTGCAGTCATTTTTTACGCCTTGTATTCGGCCTGCCTGCGCAAACGTCCTAAAATACATCCGCTGAGTTTCCTGGTATATACCTTCGGTATTGGGGCGCTCTTCTTATCGCCTTTTTATATCTGGGAAATGGCATATATTGACGCGGGTGAAGTGAATAAGAATTTTGTTTTCAGCATATTATATGTGGCCATATTTCCATCGATTGTGGGGTACTTTTGCTGGAACAAGGGTTTACAGATGATTGGAGCCAATCGTGGCGGGTTGTTTATTAGTCTGATTCCTGTATTTGCATCTTTCATGGCTATCATATGGCTCAATGAATCGTTAATGATATTCCATGTCGCTGGAATGGGACTGATCGTTACGGGTATGATTTTGTTTAACCGTTATTCAACCGGGAGGTAATAGTCATGACAACACTGGGTGATCCACTGACCATTAATCAAATGCAGCTTCGCAACAGGCTGGTACTGCCTCCGCTTACAACCAACTACGGCAGTTCTGCAGGAATGGTAAATAAAGAAGTTCTGCAGTTTTATAAAGAGAGATCAAAAGATGTGGGGCTCGTCATTACGGAAGCCACCGCAGTGCGGACCGACGGTCGAATTGTTCCGGGAAGCCTGGGATTGTGGGAAGATTCTCAGATATCCGGAATGGCGCAGCTCGCAGACACTATTAAGAAACAGGGTGCAGCCGCTGCCATACAGATCGGACATGCCGGCTCCCGATGCGTGCCACGCGGAGGGGAGCTACAGGGAGCTTCGCCTTCCGGTGTGGCATTCAGGCCGGACGTAGAGCCGCAAGTCATGACCATAAAGCAGATCGAGCATTTGATCGTAGATTTTGCAGAGGCAGTCGGGCGGGCGGCAGCAGCCGGATTTGACAGCGTAGAAATCCATGGCGCTCACTTCTATTTAATCAGTCAGTTTCTGTCACCGTTTACCAACCAGCGAAAAGATCGATACGGAGGTGATGCCAAAGCACGTGCTGCCATCGCCACAGAGATCGTTAAGGCGGCCCGGGAACGGGTGGGGAATGATTATCCCCTCATCTTTCGTCTCAATGCCATAGAAAAAGTCGATGGCGGACAGACGATAGATAATTCAGTTATGGTAAGCCGCCTTCTTGAGGATGCTGGAATTGACATCCTGGATGTTTCTGTCGTTGCCCAGAGTTCCTGGAAGGAACATGAAGGTCGTCAGCTTTTGGCCGCCAGCTCAGCTCTGCCAAAAGATGAACCCAGCGGAGCAAATGTCCTTTTGGCACAGAAACTCAAAGAAGCATCAGGGCTACCGGTGATTGCGGTGGGTAAACTGGGTGATGTAAAAGTGGCCTCCAAAGCGGTTAGTGAATCGAATATTGATATGATCGCCATCGGTCGCCAAATGATTTGTGACCCCGATACAGCGGGTAAGATTCTTTCGGAGAGGGAGGATCAGATTATTTTATGCCAGGAATGTATGAAATGCTTTGCCACCATTGGTCGAGGTGTTCCCATGGCATGCAAGGTAAATAAGAATCTGCCTTTTGCGAAAACAAAAGAATAAAGTTTATACTGTTTCTCATCAATAGATTCCGTTTTAAACGATGAAAAACTCGTATATAAGAGATCGCAAAAAAAGAACAGACCGAGCATATTATAATTGATTTTAGTTTTAGATTTAGTTCAACAAAATAACCAGATTGCATTCAAGCTCTTTATTAACGACCTTAAATACACTCAGACAGTCTCCCCATTTAAAACGGAACATATTTATAGGAACTACTATAATATCAGAGGTGGTTTTAAAACCACTTCTATCCAAAAATGTGCCTCGATTAGAATATGTCAATGATATAGTATATAATATAACATTTATTTGTTAGACTATTGTTAGAAATATTTTTTAAAAACACCGAGCGAAATCATAAGATAAGGTGGTGTCCATTACTATTTACAATTAAAATTTTAATCCTATGTTGAATAAAGACTAGAACCGATCTCAAAAATAAGGTTAGAGTTCAGGGCAAGGCGTGGATCGGTGAAAAAGCGGAGCATACACCTAGTATGTGAGCATTTTAAACCGTTCCACAACGCCACCATGGACACTAAGATTGTTTTTGAGATCGGTCTATTTTAAAACCATCCCAAAGAAGGATAACATGGCCATACTTGAAGCAAAGCACATATCAAAAACATATACGGTGGGTAATCGTGAGCTTAAAGTTTTACATGATTTGAGCCTGTCTGTTGAAAGCGGTGAATTTTTAGTGATCACCGGAAGCAGCGGGAGCGGGAAAACCACTCTGTTGACCCTTCTATCCGGTCTGGATCATCCGACAACAGGAAATGTGATTTTAGATCATCGAGACATAACACATGCCACTGAAGGAGAGCTGGCACCTTTGCGAAACCGGTATATCGGGTTTGTATTTCAATCTTTTCACCTGGTGCCCTCCATGACCGCAATGGAAAATATCATGTTCCCGTCCGAGCTGCTGGGAGATCCTGATGCACCGAAACATGCACGGGAGCTGTTAAAAAGCGTTCAACTGGAAGATCGTGCAGATAATCTGCCCAGCCAGCTTTCAGGGGGTGAAAAGCAGAGGGTCGCTTTGTGCCGGGCCATGATCAACCGGCCCAAACTGCTTTTTGCCGATGAACCCACCGGGAATCTTGATTCGAAAAATGGTAAGGCCATTTTATCTCAGCTCATCGACCTTAAAAACCAGCAAGGGGCGACACTCATACTGGTAACCCATAACCCGGACATATCCCAGGCCGCCGATCGGATTCTGGTTCTTAAAGACGGGCGATGGGCCTCATGAAACCAGGCGGGATACATATCCTGTTTGTGATGCGTCAGTTGATGCGTTCATCCAATCAGGCCCTGGTTTTTATCCTGTGTGTGGTTTTGTCCATTGGCAGCATTACGGCGTTCAGTGGATTTTCAGAAAATGTAAACCGTGTGTTGCTAAAAGATGCCAGAAAGCTTCACGCCGCGGACATCATTATCCGTTCCGGCAGTGAAATCTCAGACGGTCTTGGCCGGGCCATTGACCAGTTAACTTCTGATGACCGGGTTGAAAAAGCGCGATATTACAGGTTTTACAGTGTGGTACGTACCATTGATGAGAATCAATCTGTTCTTTCAGATGTGAAGATCGTTGAAAAAAGATATCCGTTTTACGGTAAAGTGATATTAAAATCCGGACGTTCATTTCACGATGTACTGATACCCGGCAGCGTTGTGGTGGCCCAATCACTACTGGACAGGCTCCATGCAACAATCGGTGATACTTTGAAAATCGGTTTTACTACCCTGACCATCGCAGATGTGGTGGTTTCCGAACCGGACCGACCCGTGGAACTTTTTTCAATCGGACCCCGTATTTTTATCGCCGATGTGGACCGGAACGCTCTTGGGTTAATCCGGAAAGGGAGCCGTATCCGCTATATGACCCTGCTAAAGGTTATAGATAATGAAAAGTCGCGGGAAAAGACCAGGGAAGAAATCAATAAAATTGCCCAAAGCCTGATAAAGGTTCAGGACCCGGACATTGAACGTGTGGATACATTTCAGACTGCCCGTTCCAGGATAAAACGATTTTTGGATAACTTTCTTTTTTTTCTCAAGCTGGTGGGTTTTTTCATTTTAATCATTGCCGGATTCGGTATCCAGGGGACGCTGACCGCGTTTTTAAATGAGAAGAAAAACACCATCGCCATTTTCAAAATTGTTGGCGCTACCAATCGATATATTACCCTTCATTTTATGTTAATTGTGTTAATTCTCGGTATGATCGGAATCATACTCGGTCTTTTTACGGGATATCTCATGCAATATGGGCTGGTTTTCGCCCTTGATACATTTTTGCCGGAGAATCTTAAAATATCGCTTTCATGGGCCGGAATAATGGAAGGAATTTTCCTCGGGCTTTGCGTCATATCGATTTTCGCTTTTATACCGATGTATCGGATCAAGGATACCAAACCGGTCATGATTCTGCGCAAGGAAAAACCGAATTCACCACAGAAATGGCCGCTGTACCTGTCCGGATTTTTGGCTATGGTCTTTTTTTCCGGCCTGGTGTTCTGGCACATGAAAGATTTTCGGCTTGGAATTTACTTCATTGCTGAAATCAGCGGCCTGATTTTTGTATCGTTTTTCTTTGCAACCCTGCTGCTTTTTATTTTAAAACGGCTGCATATTCGGGCACTACCACTGCGTCTTGCCATAAAGAGCCTGTTTAGACAAAACTCAGCCACACGTCCCATTGTCATCACACTCACCGCTTCTCTGTGTGTGATTTTTACTATTTTTCTCATTGAAGAAAATTTGGATGCCACATTTATTGAATCATACCCGGAAGATGCGCCGAATATGTTTTTTGTCAACATTCAACAAGATCAGGTTGAAGATTTTTCCAAAGTCATCAATCGAAAGGTTTTCTTCTATCCGATTGTCCGGGCGCGAGTGGCTTCCATTAATGGCAAAAAAATAGATGTGCAAAAAGAAAGAGAACAAAGACGGGATAATTTCGGGCGTACGTTTAACCTGACTTATCGTGAGGATCTGCTTGAAACCGAAAAGATTATTAAGGGCAAAAGCCTGTTTCGAAAAGACTGGGAGGATATTCAAGTATCCATACTCGATACGGTGGTGGATATGGGGAAAATGGGTGTGGGGGATACTATTGAATTTAAGATTCAAGGGGTTCCGCTTAAGGCGAGGATTTCGAGTATACGAACACAAAAAAGGGAGACGTTAAGCCCGTTTTTTTATTTTGTGTTTCCGAAAAAAGTATTGAAAGAGGCACCGCAAACCATTTTTACTGCCATTAAGGCAGAGTCTGCCCAAGTTGCTTCCCTGCAAAGCCGTGTGGTGGAAAGGTTTCCGAATGTGAGTGTGATCGATGTATCAGAAACCGCAAAAGTTTTTTCGAAAATGATGAAGCAGTTGTCGAAGATTGTGCGGTTTTTCAGTGTCCTGAGCATTACCGCAGGGATACTGATTCTGGTGAGTACGATATTTGCCACACGTGTGGAGAGAATTATCGAAGCCGTATACTATAAGATTCTGGGAGCCGGTAAAAAATTTGTATTTATGGTTTTTGCACTGGAAAATTTATTGATCGGCCTTTTGAGCGGATTCCTGGCCCTGATCATGGCACAGATCACTTCATATTTAATCACCCATTTTGGTTTTGAGATCTCCTACCAGCCGTTTTTACTTTCATGCTTTTTCATGATATGTGCCACACTATTCACCGTTGTGATCATCGGGGTCATTGCATCTTGGTCCGTACTCAATAAAAAACCGATTACATTTTTAAAGGAGCAGCCGGATGTTTAGAAATATCATAAAAACAGTTACCGTTGTCTTTTTATTGATGCCTGTTTTTATGGCCTGTGAGCAAAAGCAGGATGCGGGTCGTTTTCAGCAATTGTCTCGGCAACCGGCTGACGAGGCGACCGGTCAGGCGGCAACTAAGTTGACTCGACCGATCAAAGGAATTATTGTTGCGGTGGGAGACAGCCTTACAGCCGGAGTGGGTGTGGATGAGAATCTTGCTTATCCTTCGCTGATCGAAAAGAGACTTAAAGCAGACGGTCACTTCTTAAAAGTTGTTAATGCCGGTATCAGTGGAGAAACAAGCAGCGGGACACTATCGCGAATAAACTGGGTGATATCATCCTTAAAACCGGATATGGTCATTCTGGTGACCGGTGCCAATGATGGTTTACGGGGCATCGATCCCAAACTCCTGAAGCAAAATCTTGATCAGATCATTGCGATCTTAAAGGGAAAAAATATCCAGACCATTTTGGGAGGGATGAAAATGCTGCCCAACCTCGGCCCGAAATACACGAAAGAATTTGAACAGGTTTATGCTGAGGTCGCCGGCAAACATAATATCCCGCTGATTCCCTTTTTTCTTGAAGGCGTGGCCGGTGAAGTCAAATTAAACCAGCCGGATGGCATTCATCCTACAGCCCAAGGATATAAGGTCATCGTGGATCATATCTATCCCTATGTATTGGAAGCTGTTTTGAAACTTCAGTCTTGATTAACTGGGTAAATGCAAGGGGTTGCTCCATTGTTTTAAAGTAATTCTCATAAATGTGTTCCGTTTTAAATAAGGAAACTGTTTGAGTGTATATAAGATCGCTTTGAAAGAACTTGTGTGCCATATTGCCAATTGGTTAATATTATTTCTGATACTTAAATCAATTATAATATGCTCGGTTAAGTTCTTTCTTTACGATTTTTTATATACGAATTTTTCATCGTTTAAAAAGGAATATATTTATGGAAAACAGCATAAAAACACCACACTCGCGGTAAGCGGGAGGGCGTTTAATAGATCATAGAATACATATTTGCTTTGACACCGCAAACCGGGCAGCGTTCGGGAGCTTCTGATTCGCAGGTATAGCCGCACACTTCACAGACATAATATTCAACATCTTCCATATTTTCCAGGTTATCCAGGGCTTTCTGATAAAGATCGGCATGAACCTTTTCAACTTCATTGGCAAATTTAAAGCTTCGTTCAGCCAAGATTTCTCCTTCAGACCGGGCCGTGGCTATCATTTTCGGATACATTTCCTTAAACTCATGGATTTCGCCTGAAATCGCATCTTTAAGGTTTTCCACGGTACTCTTTACCTGTCCCAAAGCATTCAAATGGGCATGAGCATGGATCGTTTCAGCACTTGCCGCCGCACGGAAAAGCTTTGCCGCATGGGGATAACCTTCGGCTTGGGCTTTTATTGCATAGGCCAAATATTTTCGGTTGGCCTGAGATTCACCGGCGAAAGCCGCCCATAGATTTTTTTTGGTACTGGACATATTCATCTCCTTTTTTAATTCATTTGGTTTTTTATACTTGGATTCAAAGTCTCTTTAAGAGCTTTATTGGCTCTGGTTCATTTAACCAGTATATATCATTCGTCTGATGTTACAACTCAAATCAATTGCATGCGGAAATATTTTCTAAAATTATATAAACCCTTGCGTAAATTTTTAAATCTTTTTAACTAATAATAGATCATTTAAATGGATACAAACATCAAACCCTAGGAGAAGTAATTGATGAACGTTCAAATTATTACGGTGCCTTACGACTCCGGTCATGAAGGTGTACGAACAGGAAAAGGTCCGGATCATTTCATACAAAATGGTATTGAACAAATTCTTCAAAAAAGTGGCCATGTTGTTAAGGTTACGCGAATCGAATCAAAAATTCCCTTTTCAACGGAGATAGGAACTACATTTGAAGTGAACCGGCTTTTAGCGGAGAGTGTCAGATCGGCAGTTGGTAACAATCACTTCCCACTTGTACTTGCTGGAAATTGCAATAGCTGTGTGGGGACCATAGCTGGTATTAACTCAAAGCGATTGGGTATAATCTGGTTCGATGCCCACGGTGATTTCAACACGCCAGAAACGACGGTTAGCGGATTTCTCGATGGAATGGGACTGGCAATGGCTGCAGGCCGATGCTGGAAGTCGCTTTTAAGAACAATCCCTGGTTTCAATCCTGTTTCTGAAAGCTGCATTGTGCACGTGGGATCTCGTGATTTGGATATGCAAGAAAGAAAGATGTTTGAAGAGGCAAATGTTCCGCTGGTGACGACAGATCCAACAGGCAAAAGCGACATTCTCAGCACTTTAGAAGCGGCTCTTGTTACATTGAAAAATCGCGTCGATGGGGTCTACCTTCATATTGACATGGATGTTTTACAAACAAAACAAGGTAAACCCAACCATTTGGCCGTACCCGGCGGTCTATCTTCAGGAATGGTTGAAAAAGCCATTATAATGATTAAAGAACACCTTCAATTAAAGGGATGTGCAATTTCCTCTTTCGATCCTGATTATGATAAAGGCCATAGCGTTTTAAATGATGGCTTGAGGCTTATTCGTGCAGTTTTATCCGATCCGAAGCGATAAAACGACGATTAGAAGCAGATGTTAAGCCCGGTAATAAATTGACTTCACAGTTAAAGAAAAGCAAAAAGCCTATGACAAAGTGTAGACTTGATCAAAGATTCTATAATAAGTTTTATGACCTTAAATCAGATCTTTTTAAAATAC
>CAJHXW010000384.1_pt1 | contig 15272 bp, 7 predicted proteins | sample 9198581 | NCBI WGS metagenome assembly CAJHXW01 (sample SAMEA7708328, study PRJEB35096) | sediment metagenome | biome: marine neritic benthic zone biome [ENVO:01000025]; feature: sediment [ENVO:00002007]; material: shallow marine sediment [ENVO:03000034] sea grass bed [ENVO_01000059] ...
GTCCAAAGTTACCGAATTTTGCTTTAAAGAAAGGTACGACTACATAGTACTTTCTGTTAAAGTCAGGATAAGCAAGCTGTTCATTAGAGCCATTTTTAAAATCGATGTAGCTTACCAGCAGGCCTGCTGTAAGCGTTTCAGACGGATAAAGAACGTAAGTCGTGTATCTGTTAATGTCTGCACTTGAGAAGGTAGTACCCTTATCGACTTCAGCTAATTTATGGTAAACAAAACCCCATTTGATAGGACCAAATGCGGTGTCAATCCTGATTCGATCTTCGTCGCCTTCATTATCAAACATGGGCAGGCCCCAGGCGCCGCCTATCATACGACCGGCGCGGAAAAGACCGACCGGAGTTTTGATACTCATCCAGGCCCGCTCATATTCAAACATACTCGTTGTTCCAAAAGTACTACCTCCAGTTGTGACTGTGAAGGCCTCACCCATGGTTCTGTTGAAAGCGCGGAATCTTGTGTCTACCGACACATTATCGGACACTTTAAATTTGGTATTGACCCTGAGTCTCATGTCATAATATGAACTGGTGCTCTGCATATTGTCATGAAGAGAATATCCCTTTTCGGCGAATCCCCGCACCCTGAGAAGGCCATCATTTGTAACTTCAAGAGCCATAGCAGGTACAGCCAGCATTAAAGCGACACAAATGACTATAGCAATCATTGTAAACTTTTTCATCAGTTTCCTCCTAAGTAATTTAATTTTAAAAACAAATTCCTCTTTTTTAAAACTGAAAATTCTTTATGGGCTGTCAACCCACCGTTTAATAGACTCTGCATCCCCCCTTTCAATAAAATTTCAGAGCTTTTACATGCATGGATCGTCTCAACCTGCACATGTTTCAGCCCCATTAAACAAGATAATGATGATAATTTTTTTAATCTTCTATATAAAACATTCATTATTGTCAAGGAATTATTTAATATTGTTAAAAATGGTAATTATTTAGGCCTTTTTGTCATCTTTTATTGCAACATAGCTTGTATCGTATTGGTTTTACTTAAATCTTCTGTGTTTGTCCGTGCCTGCCCCTTAGGCCTTAAAGGTCGCAGTGGGCAGGTCAATGGCTAATCTGATTTCTTAACTTGCAATGCATCAAGATCGTAAGTGATAATTGAACTTTTGGCCTTTTTAAAAAGAGAACCCTGGTTGCTTTGAACGGTGGCCGCGATTTCGGGTTTTCCATCATTATCAATGTCGCCGATGGCAAAGTCGGAAAAATATCCCGACACTTTGCGTGTACTCCAGCTAAGGCCCAGACCCAGACCGTCCCAGAAAAGCGATACGATCTGAGCACCGCTGTATACGATGGACCGTCTGAACAAATGCCCGGTTGTTGAATGGTTTTTTACGAGTGTCACCTCGTAATTGCCGTCCCGGTCAAGGTCAGTGATAAAAACCCGCTGGGGTAAAAATATATGTTTATCCGAGTCAGGAGTTTTCAAAAGAAAATTTTTACTACCGCCGTAACGCTCATCACTTTTCCATATTTTTTCTAAGTCTGGTGAAAAGATTCTGAGGTGGTCATCCTCTTCAAAAGTTACGATTGCCTGACTGCCGTCATTCATCACATCTCCTGTGGCAAAGCCAAAGATGGTAATCGCTTTCGGCAAGCTGATTTTATCTTTTGACTCGTAGTTGTTGTTTGACCAGGTAAGCTGGTAAACACCCGGTAAAAAAAGATCTGAAATTCCTCTTTTCTGACCCAAAAGAACAGGCGTGTTGTCGGGTGTCTTGTGCACCCTGAAATACCAATTTTCCCCTTTTGCAACGGTTTTAAAATCGTTCCCATCAAATTCAAGCACAAAAGAGTCAAGACTTCCGGAAATTGTATTGACGCAGGTGACAAAAATTTCGTCCCTGCCGTCTTTTTTGATATCTGCCACATCGACTGAGACAAACTTCTGATTTTTTCTGCCGGAAATTTCTTTGATTTTGGTAAAATGACCATTTTCATTTCTTAAAATAAGAACTTTTTGTTTGGATAGGATTACCGTCTCTATCTTATCATCCCCATCCACATCGCCAAGAGCCAGGCCGCATATCCCCATCTTGAAGTTACGGCTCTTGCTGAACATGGGTTTTTCACCTCTTCTCTGTTGTATGATAAAGGGTGAAGAATCAGTACTGCCGCTATCTTTTTTTGTGGGAGATCCTTTAAGAAGAGTCTCGGGGTGGGCATGTATATCTCTTTTTTGACTTTCAGGAGCCGGTGTTGAGGATACCGGCGGGACAGTGGCAACCGCTGTTTTTATGCCGAAAACTTTTTTATTTATATCTGATGCAATAATATTAATTCGCGGGATGACTTCATCCATGCCCTGGGAGTGATCGAAAAAGGCAAGAGTCGGCTTGCTTCCGGACACATCTGCCATTTTGACATCGATACTGACGCTGTTTCCAAAAATAGTCAGGCTGCCGAAAAGAACAAAGTCTGCATTAAGTTTTTCACCTGTTTCTCTCGCCGATAGTTCATTTACAGGGCCGGTAACTGTTTCGAGGGCTTTTTCGGTCTCTTCTCTGCCGATTATCTGTACTTTGTCTGCTCTGGCAAGTCGGGAGGAAAGCATGTCATAGATACCGTTTTGTAAAAAAGTATGATCCTCTTGGGCATTCACCTTAAAAGGAATGATGGCAACCCTGTCCGGCTCCGCTGCGAATAAATGAACATTTCCAAATACAATGGCTAAAAAAGAAAAACTGAGAAAAATGAACCTGATGAATGATTTAATCAATAGTTTCAAAAAATATCCTCCATAAATACATTTTTAGTAAATTTGTACCCCGCTATTGGCGGGGTGTTCCACCTGCGCCCCGCCAACGGTGAAAGGCAGATAAGCGCAGATTTTAAAATGGGACGTTTTGAAATTGAACCATCCTAATATTATATTTGATGGTCGGTTGTCAATAACCATCAATCAACCCTGCCAGGGTAAATACATTTTTAAAATATTGTTTCTTCTGGATTTGTTTCAGGCCTTTTTTTATCTTATTTGATTTCGAACAGATAAGCGCAGACTTCGAAGTTGAAAATTGTGGGAGTTAAAATCTTTTTGGGCTATTTGGTCATAGAGAATAATTCTCCGATACGGGTCGTAAACCTGCTTTGTTTTGGGAAAAATCCACCACCGCGGGGCTATTTGTAACGAAACGTAGGAATCAAGTCAAGAAAATGGAAAAAAATTAAAAGTGACGGTCGATTAAAACCAATTGTTTTTTAATTGTTTTCCTGTATTGATTGCATTTCATCCTGCAATAGCTGTTTATTTTTGATTTTTCCAGGATTTCCTTAAAATATGGGCCTTGTATGATATCTTGGAAAGGTGTCGTTTTAAAATTAATCTGGTCATGATATTTTTCTATCAAAGGCAAAACGAAATCAAACAGTTTATTGTGTTCCGTGATATACATGCAATGGGTAAAGCAGCATGGATGAACCGTTCCATCAGCAGCGATGTAGACAGATCCGTTTTCAAAGGGCTTACATGTTACATATGCTTTAGATGACTCTGCCTTTTTATGATAGGAATGGTAAACACCTCTTTTTATGTTAAACTCTATTCTTTCCGGTTTCTCGAGCACATCGTCATAATCCCGTGACGAGATGACAAAAAATCTTTTGCAGCCTATTTCCCTGGCTTTTTGTTCGGCAGCTTTTATCTGGTGTTCGTTATGCTTAAACAGGATAAACTTCCAGTGTGCAACCCCTCCGGAAGCAGCAAAGGCTCTAATATTTTGGATAATTTTATTATAATCCGTGCCGACTCTATGTAAGGAGTGGGTGTCCTCCAAACCGTCCACAGAAAAAACCATACTTCCGTTTTTAAAAAACGTGCCCAGTTTCCCCCACCACTTTTCATCCTGAACAGATCCGTTTGTATCTCCTCCCAGGACAATTGTGTCATTTAAAGTTTTTATAAGCGCCACAATTTTGACCATTTCTTTATTGGTGGACAAATCTCCAAAGTTACCGGCAAAAGTGATCCATTTTAATTGCCGGATAAGGGTGGCAGGCAGTTTTTTAAAATCAGACAGTGTTATCAGATGATTCCCATATGGGCGGACTTTCTGATCACGGCTGCAAAATGGACATTTGCCTATACATTTGGATGAAATTTCGATATTGAGTGCTTTGATATCTGTGAGGTTGAGCATGACCCTCCCGATGTTTATCGTTTTTGCTCTTCTATCCAAATTTCAGAATAAAGTCAAGATGCTGGCAAAGCATCACCCTGGCAGTTGAAGAGGATAAAAAATGGTATTTCTTGACTTATGGTCTAAATTTACTTACCACTATTATATTAAAAACAGATTGGATTATTTCATATTGATGCAGCCGGAAACGAAACCCAAAAAAAATCTTCCCCAAAAACAGGTGGTTCTGCCGTTTTTTAAATCTGTTGAAATTGCGCTTAAAAGCATTAAATCAAGGTTTTTCCGCTCGCTGATTACCACCGTGAGCCTGATTTTAGCCATTTCATTTTACAGCTATATTAAAGTCAATTCCCATATTATCTCCGGAATCGTTTTTTCTGAAAACAAAATTGCCATACAGACACTTGCACAGCAAGGGTATGAAATTCCACCTGCCGGGCAACCATACAACACAGCACCGAAGGAACGATGGATTTTATTTTTATCTTTGCTTGTATGCGTTGTCGGTATTGTAAACACCCAGTTGATGGCTGTTGCAGACAGATTCAGGGAGATTGGCACCATGAAATGCCTGGGTGCTTTGGACAGATTTGTATTAAGACTCTTTCTAATTGAAGCCACGTTGCAGGGATTTATCGGTGCAGCTTTGGGCGCCCTGGCAGGAGCCGGCATTGCCCTGAGCGGATCTTTAATGAAATTTGGAACATGGATAATTAATTACGCCACCTTAAATAATATTTTCATATCCCTTGCCGCCTCTATTTTTCTGGGGTGTTTTTTAAGTATTTTAGGTGTCCTTTATCCGGCACTGCTGGCAGCAAGAATGCAACCCGTTGAAGCTATGAAAGGAAGGGACTGACTCTTTATTGAAATCCCAAAACAGCCATGGAAAATTTAACGAATATCGTTCGCGTATCCAATGTCACCAAAGATTTTACTATGGGAAAAACGATTGTCCATGTTTTAAAGGGGATTGGACTTGAGATAAAAACCGGTGAATATATTTCTATCATGGGTCCTTCAGGATCCGGCAAAACAACCCTTTTTAATATGATCGGCGGTTTGGACAAACCATCATCAGGTTCTATTTTTATCGATGAAATTGATATCTCTCAGCTGGACGCCTACGAGTTGGCCTGGCTGCGTTGCAGGAAAATCGGTTATATTTTCCAAACCTTTAATATTATCCAGGTGATGACTGCTTTAGAGAATGTAACCCTACCGATGATATTTGCCGGAATTGCAGATGACGAGGCAAGAGATAAGGGCATGGAACTTTTAGATATTGTAGGACTTAAAGCTAGATTCCAGCACAAACCCTTTGAACTCTCCGGTGGCCAACAACAAAGGGTCGCCGTGGCAAGAGCCCTTGCCAATGACCCTGCCATCATTCTGGCCGACGAACCCACCGGCAACCTGGATCTGAACACAGGAGATGAAATCATCAAACTGTTAAAACTGTTGAGCCGGGAAAAAGGGGTTACCATTATCTCGGCAACCCATGACCTGAAAATGCTGAATGTTTCAGACAGGGTCATCTGGATCAGCGATGGCCGGGTGGATAAAATAGAAAACAGGGAAGAACTTTCTATTTCGCTGGGTCAAATTGATGAAAGGTTAAAGTAGCATTCACATTGCATAGGTCCGGACTAAAAATGATTAAAAAAAATGAAACGGTAACTCAATTTTTTTCCTTTTTATTATTTCTTCTATTCATATTATTGCCGGCTAACCTCTCAGCACAGATTGCAAGTCAACCCGATCATGAGAAAAAATTTGCTCAATTAATCGCTTCCTTTTCGACTGTGAAAGACAGAAGCGGTGGAAGAGCCGGCGCCAACCAGGCAGCAAAATTTATAAAATCCCAATTGAAAAAATTAGGTTTTTCTACCATTGGGTCCCAAACCTTTTCTTTACCCATTCGCCAAAAAGGAACCTGCCAGATCAGGGTTGGCAATGAAGGTCAACCGATAACCCTTGACCCGTTTCTATCCAATGCCATTTCACCGGGAACAATCCCTAAGCCCGGTCTAACCGGACATGTTGTTTATGTGGGCAAAGGAGAGTTGAAAGACTATAACGACAAAATTTTAAAAGGCGCCATCGTTTTAATGGATCTTGATTCCGCTAATAACTGGATCAACGCGCTCTCACTGGGTGCCAAGGCATTGATATACATTCAAGGCCCGAACCCGGATAAATTTTTATTCAAAGATAAAAGCGAAATGTCACCGGTGCAATTTCCCAAATTTGTTATTTCAACTCAAATGGCCAAGTCCTTGTTCGGCGATTTTAAAAATATCAATCATCTTAAAAAAACGCGAAAAGTGACCCTCATTTCAGACATGAAATGGGAAAAAGCAAATGCGGAAAATATATATTGTTTGATACCTGGCACCGATGATGAATTGAAAGATGAATTGATTATCATAGAAAGTTTTTATGACACATCCGCATTCATAGCCGGCCAGTCACCCGGAGCTGATCAAGCCTGCTCCATTGCAACACTCATGGACCTTGCGGCATATCTTAAAACCAACCCGGCGAAAAGATCTGTCATGTTAATTGCCACATCCGGTCACGGCAACAGTCTCCAGGGGATGCGGGAATTTATCTGGAGCCTTAAATACAAATCCAAACGGTTAAGAAAATTGATCTCAAGCTATGATCATCGCATCAGCGAATCTAAAAAATATTTGAATTTACTGGATGACTATATTGGGAAAAAGAAACTGGATGCCAATAGTCTGAAGCTGGTGCAAAAAAATATTTTAGACGTCATCAAAACAAAAATTGATGACCAGAGCAACAGACTGATGCAGCTTCGCCTTGAGGAAGAGCCGGATGAGGTTCGGATAAAAAAACTGGCCGCCCAGAGGATGGCGCTAAAAAGGCTTGAAAGCAAGAACGACCTGACAACTCTTAATGATAATGAAATCGGTTTGGTAAAAAGTTTGATACCCCCTGCAGCTCAAAAATTAAAAAAGATCTTGAAAGACTCAAAAACACACAAAAAGAATCTGAAGGCATCTAAAAAATTAAGAAACTTAGCTAAGGCGAAAAATATCCGGACGATCATTTCATTGCATCTATCCAGTCATGGAAACGGCATTGGCGCCTTTAATGAAGGCTGGCTGTATGACATTAAAGATTCGATCAATACATTTTCGCCCTACGTTAAATTAAATGAAATTCTCCTTAGCAGTGGCAAAAAAGCGGCAGGCAATCTCAATTCGGAATATATTTTAAAAGATTCATTAAGACCATCCCTCCACAGGCCCTGGCAAAGTTATTTTAAGGACACACCGGCACTGGGGGGCGAAGTCAGCAGACTGGCAGGTTTTTTAGGACTTAGTTTGGTTACCACAAATGATGCAAGGCGATTTTGGGACACCCCCTATGATGTTTTAGAAACGGTAGATATTAAAAACGCCGCAAGCCAGAGCCGTTTTATCTCAAACCTGATTGAACTTACTGCATCCGTACCTGATATTTCCAGCAAAAGAACTCCAAGAAACGGATTTGCCACGGTAAAAGGACGGGCTAATTTTTTAAGACATGGCGCTGTATTTGCCGATGCACCGGCGCCCGACAGCGTTATTCTCTCATTTCAGGGACCGGGAATATTTTATAATATCGTTGATGAAGCAGGAGAATTTTTAATCAAAGGTGTGGCAACCAAAAAAACCACCCTCCATAAAGTGATTATTGAAGGTTATAAATTCGATCAAACAAACGGAAACACCATCTGGGCAATTGACAAGAAAAGGACGACCAAGGCAAGATATCGTGTTAAAGTAACAAAAAGGTATATGGAAACCGACCTGGTTATGTTTCCATGCAGTCAGACAAGCATACTCAATCTTCTTGAACCCAGAACCTTTCAGTATATGACCAAATTACAGATATTGGATGCACGGACCGATGCCACACCCATCCGGTACTGGTACAGCCGCATCGATACAAGGTCATCCATTATCAGTTCCATATACCTGACACCCGGAACCCGGTTGAAACTTGCCCTGTCAGATACACTATTGACAAAAAAATTGATCCTGGCCCATTCGGATAAGGACCAAGGCAACGGATACCGGATAGATACGGCACCAACCATTGTCCCCACCCAGTATCTGGCAGCCAGGGACATGTGGTCTTTATTAAATCCCAGGATCGATAATCTGGAAGAAAAGGGAATTAATAACCGCAAAATAAGAGAGTTAAGAACTCAGGGAAATCAAGCTTTAGAAGATGCAAAACTAAATTTTGATAATTTAAAGTATGATCAATTTTTTAACTCAGCAGGAACATCTCTTGCCCTTGCCGGAAGGGTATACGACCATGTTGAAACCATCCAAAAGGATGTGCTTTACGGTGTTTTGTTTTATATTATGTTATTTGCACCATTTGCTTTTTGCTTAGAGCGCTTTATTTTTGCCTTTATTAATATTTATAAAAGAATTGCCGGTTTTCTGATCATTTTAATTCTTCTTATTGCAGTTATTTATAACGTTCATCCGGCCTTTGAATTGGCCTATAGTCCGGTTGTTGTGATCCTGGCATTCTTTATCATTGGATTGTCTGCATTGGTGACATGGATCATTTTTCATCATTTTGAAAATGAAATGACACGAATACAGCATCAGGGGAAAAGGCAAAACGAAGGAGAAATAAGTTTCTTGAAAGCATTTTCTGCCTCTTTCTTCATGGGAGTAAATAATCTTCGGAGAAGAAAAATCAGAACGGTACTCACCTGTACCACACTTATTATCCTAACTTTTACCATCATGAGTTTTACCTCCGTTAGAAATATTCGCCAGCACTCCAAACTCTTGTACAATGATCAGGCGCCCTATCAGGGACTGCTGATGAAGCAGTTGAATTGGAAAGGGCTTCCTTCCCAAGCATTTAAAGTAATCGAAAACACCACGGCTTCAAATATGATTGCAGCACCAAGGGCCTGGCTTGAAACCCGTAACAGAACCCAATCCACCAAAATACCCATCAGGGCGGGCAATAAAACCCTTGAGGCCAATGGTCTGATCGGATTATCCCCAAAAGAATCAGAAATAAGTGGGTTTTCAGACCTTATTTCAAAAGGTCGCTGGTTTTCATCTAAAGACCGGTATTGCATCATTATTCCGCAAAGGATGGCCCAAAACCTTCACCTGCAAAACTTGGATTCAAAACAAGCCTATGTGAGGCTATGGTCCATTCCATTTAAAGTGATCGGCCTTTTTTCCGGTGATACATTTGATAAATTCAGGGACCTTGATGGAGAACCAATCACACCGGCAATTTTCCCGGATGAGGTTTTTCAGAAAGCCACAGAGGCGGAAATGGAAGCGATGGAATCCGGGGAGGATATCAAAGCATTTCAGAGCCGGTATAAACATATCCCATTTGACCAAACCGTGATCATTCCTTTTGAAACCCTTATTTCTTTGGGGGGAAATCTTAAAAGTATTGCATTAAAATATAAGGATAACCTTGACAATGATAAATCTACCTATGAAATGGTTGATCGATTCGGATTATGGCTTTTTTCGGGTGAAAAAAAAGGGGTATTTCTTTATAATGCCAGTGACCGACTTGATTATTCAGGGGTTCCCAATATTTTAATTCCCATTTTAATTTCCATCTTTATTGTGCTGAACACCATGATCGGTAGTGTTCAGGAAAGAAAAAGGGAAATTGGTATTTATACCTCCATCGGCATGGCACCTTCGCATGTTTCAATTATATTCATAGCCGAAGCTATTTCCTATGCTGTACTCAGCGTGGTTTTAGGATATATTCTTGCCCAGGTCATTGTTAAAGTCTTCGCTGGAACCGCTCTTTTAAGCGGTATCACGGTGAACTATTCTTCTCTGGGCGGTGTATTTGCTATGGCAATGGTCATGCTGGTGGTTATTTTATCGTCCATATATCCGTCCCGGGTTGCCGCTTCCATTGCCATACCGGATGTCGAAAAATCATGGAAGCTTGCCAAAGCTAAAGGCGATATGCTGAATATTGAATTGCCCTTTTTAATTAAAACAAGTGAAATACCAAGTGTCACAGGTTATCTATACCGGCTCCTTGAAGCCCATCAGGAGATATCCCAGGGCATTTTCTCGGTAGATAACCTTAAGCTGTCTTCGGTTCATAAACCTTTGGCACCATCAAGATTATCAGGCAAGGATGATTTAAAGATCTCTTTTACAGCCTGGCTTGCTCCCTTCGATCTTGGTGTGATGCAGGATATCTGTATCGTATTTAATCCATCACAATATTATAAAAGATACCAGGAGATCCACATGAGCATTACCCGAAAATCAGGTGAACGGAACACCTGGTGGCGGGTCAATAAAAGATTTGTTAACCTCATGAGAAAGCAGCTTCTAATATGGAGATCCTTGAACAAAAATGAAAAAGCAGAATATATACATGATGGATCTCATGATATAGACAGGGAAACAACCATTGCCTGAAACAGATAAAAAATTGATGACCATAAGACCCAGAGCATATGTGATTGCATTTTTTCTTGCTGTGTTGATTTGTGCCCTGACGCCTTTTAATAATGTATATCGTAATGCAACCCCTTTAGGTGGCGGATATTTTCCTTTGGCCCCCTTTTACCTTCTATTCTGGTTAACGGTTATTACTGCACTATCTAGGAAACTGTTTAATATCAAAACGCTTTTGACCGGAACCGAACTTCTTTTTGCATGGGGCCTGATGATTCTCGTCTCAGGAATTGCCTATACCGGGTTTGCAAGAACATTCTTTATCAACCTGACAGCGCCTTATTATTTTGCCAGCGTTGAAAACCGATGGCAGGAGGTCCTTCACCCCTTTTTGCTTAAAACCCTTTTCCCCCAAGATGGTAAAGCCGTTGAAATGCTTTACAACGGTATTGGCGGTGGACAGAACATGGGGTGGCTGGAACTGGCATCCAAGGTTCCCTGGCACACATGGGCCTTGCCATTTTTATCCTGGGGAGTTTTTATATTGATCTGCTATTTTTTAATTCTCTGTCTTATTCATACGATTACCCGACAGGCCATGGAAAATGAGCGGATGAATTTTCCACTTTTAATCGTACCCAAAATGATGCAAAGTGCGCTTGACCAGAAAAAAATATCCTCTTTCTTTGGAAATAGATTTTTATTAATCGGGCTTGGAATACCGATTTGTCTTCATCTCCTCAATGGATTAAATTTTTATTTTCCTTCCTTTCCTCATATTAACACCTTGATTCTTGCCGGCCCTTATTTCCCCAAGCAAGGCATCCTGACAGGATTTATCAAGCTTAAATTATACTTTTATCCGGCTTTTATCGGTTTTGCCTTTTTAGCCTCCAAACAGGTATCCTTTTCTTTCTGGTTTTTTTTCATACTGGGTGCTTTTTTTACCGGTATTTTGTATGTCACCGGTTATAGTTTCCCAGCGTCAGAACTTGGCACAACATTTGGCCCAACGCTCTCCAGCCCTGAAAAAACCCAAATGATTGGCGCATTTATTGTTTTTGCCATTTTTCTGATCTGGCTTGCCCGGTTTCATTTTTTCAAAATGACAAAAAACGCGCTAAGATTCGGCCAGGGCCGCAATCATTCAAGCCATGCTGATGACAAGGTTGCATTCTGGGGAACCGGTCTCGGATTTATCGCACTGATGATTTGGTTTTCCTTTCATGGTGTCTCTATTTTTCAAGGCATGGTTTTAATCACCTTTTTTATTATATTTACCATGGTTGCAGTCCGTGTGATCTGTCAAGGAGGAGTCACCTATTTTACCTTGACGGTTGCTCCGCTGGATGCAGTGAATACGATATTTGGCCTGAAAATATTTTCCAGTGTGGCATTGATTTTAGCCGGAATCAGTCAAAAGATTCTGTTTTTGGATTTAAGAGAGTCCGTGGCGCCTTCCATCCTGCATATAAGAAGGGTAACCCGACGTGCCGAGGGACAGGGAAAGATTGCGTTTGCTATTTTCATTGCCATGATCGCGTGCCTTCTGGTTTCTGCCATTGCCATGATATTACTCTGCTACCGCTATGGAATAAGGGAACTCCAGCTTGACTGGGCAACCCGTACAACCGTATCCATGTATAACAATCTTTTTCCCCTCTTGCAAAGCAGTATTGAGCAGGGAGATTCCATCAGATTTTTTGCAGCCACAGGGGCAGTTGTAATGGCAATTCTAGTGATATGCTACCACAGGTTTTACTGGTGGCCTCTTCATCCAATCGGATATCTCATGCTTTACAGTTCAGCCATGAAAATTCTCTGGTTGAGCTTTTTCATCGGATGGGTATTTAATACATTATGTATGCGATATGGCGGAGTGATTTTATTTAAAAAAATGCGGTACTTTTTCGTGGGTCTGATTATGGGTGATTTTCTCATGGGTGGGACATGGGCCATTATTGGATTTTTCACCGAATATGGGTACCAAGTGCTGCCTACATAGTAAGACCTTCGCAGATAAGCGCAGACTTCGAAACGGCACTTTTCGAAGTCTGCGCTTATCTGTCCGATTTCTGCGTTAGGCTCAAATTTTGATCCTTGAAATATTCAATATATTCCTGTGGTTTAAATTTTTGCCTTCCTTGAACTCGAACAATAATTACCATTTTTCAAAGATCTCATAGTGATAAAGACAAATGGTTTTGAGGCTGTAATACATGTATGATGATAAAGAACTAAAAGAGTATCGCGATCTTTTAAAAGCACCGGATCATTTTGAAGAAGGATTTAATTGGAAAACCATTGTGGGATCTATCTTTATCGGTTTTCTGATGATGCCTGGCAGTATGTATCTTCAACTGGTCATCGGTTCAGGGATTGGTCCGGCCGCTAGATGGGTAACCATTATCCTGTTTGCCGAAATAGCAAAAAGAGCCTATTCGGATTTGAAACAACAGGAAATATTCCTCCTCTACTATATGGCCGGTGCAGCAATGGCATCGCCTTTTCAAGGGCTTTTGTGGAATCAATACCTGGTTCAATCCGATGCAGCCAAAATGCTCGGCCTGACAGAATTTATACCTTCATGGATAGCACCCCAACCGGAATCAGTTGCAATTTTGGAAAGAACATTTTTACACCAGGACTGGTTAATTCCCATTCTTCTCCTGGTCGGTGCACAAATCATACAGAGAATAGATCAGTTTGGCCTGGGGTATGCATTGTATCGGATCACCTCTGATGTTGAAAAATTGCCCTTTCCCATGGCACCGGTAGGTGCGCTGGGAACGATTGCCCTGGCGGAATCCAAAGAGGAAAAGCAGAAAAGTTGGAAATGGCGGGTCTTTTCAATTGGAGGTGTCGTCGGTCTTGCATTCGGAGCTGTTTATATCCTCCTTCCGGCAGTTTCAGGTCTTATTTTCACCGAACCCATCCGGCTGATTCCCATTCCCTGGGTTGAACTGACAAGACATACCGAAGGTATCCTTCCGTCAGTTGCAACCGGTATTCAGCTAGATCTTGGTTTAATCTTTCTTGGCATGGTTCTTCCGTTCTGGGCTGTGATTGGCGGACTTGTGGGGCTTGCCATTACCATCATTGCCAACCCGATATTGTATCATAAAGGAATTTTAACCAGCTGGCACCAGGGTATGGGCACTGTTGAAACTGTTTTTGCCAATAATTTTGATTTTTATATGAGCTTTGGTATCGGACTGGGACTGTCCATCGGACTCATTGGGCTGTGGCAGGTGGTCAAGTCCTTTAAAGGGTCTTCCAACAAAACGAGAGGCGGCTTAAAAGATCTTTTGCATCCTCCTCCGGGCAGAGGAGATTTTGATTTTAGGATTGCCATTGCCATTTATGTTTTTTCAACCCTTGCTTACGTGGCACTGTGCATTATTTTAGTTCCTACCTTTCCATGGGTTTTTTTCCTTATTTACGGATTTGTTTATACACCGGTCATCTCCTATATCACCGCGAGAATGGAGGGAATTGCCGGACAATTTGTCAGCCTGCCCCTGGTTCGGGAAGCCAGTTTTATTGCCGGGGCAAAATATTTCGGATATCAGGGGATTGAGATTTGGTATGCCCCGATCCCCATACATAATTACGGTGAAGCAACGGTCAATTTCAGGCAAATCGAGCTGACCGGGACAAGTCTAAAAGGTGTGATCAAAGCAGAATTTATTGTTTTTCCGGTTGTCATGATTGCAAGCCTGCTTTTTTCACAATTCATCTGGCGCCTGGCTCCCATCCCGTCCAGCAGTTACCCCTATGCGCAGGAACTGTGGCATCTCCAAGCATTAAATACGCTATTAATGCAGTCTTCAACCTTAGAGGGCAATTCCCTTTTTTACCAGGCATTAAATGGAAATGTCGTTTTCTCAGGCATGGGTTTTGGCATCATCACGTATGCAATTCTCACCTTTTTTGGATTGCCGGTTCTCCTGATTTACGGTATTGTGAGGGGACTTGGCCAAAGCACTCCCCATGGTCTTATTTTAGAAGTCCTTGGCGCACTCATAGGCCGGTTCTTTTTTCTGAAACGATATGGAAAACAATGGCGCCAATATGCACCGGTTTTACTGGCCGGCTTTTCATGTGGAATGGGACTTACAGGGATGTTTGCCATGGGTCTGACGCTTATTTTAAAGTCACTTGGCAGTACGGCTTTTTAAAAAATCATTTTTGTGGTAAACTAAAGACGACTGAATCAGAATTACTTAAACATGTGTACCATTGGCCAATTATACTGTTTGCCATAAATTTCTATGCCCGGCAGGGCACAACGAAGCATGAAATCCAAAGTTCGTGCGGAAAATTGCCTATTCGCCCGGCACAAGACTTAACAAATGAGATCAGCATCATACACGCCCCCAATCTTCTCAGTTAAATCCATACAGGCAGAGACGATCAACGCCGTCGTGGAATTCTGTCCTTTGGGGCTGGTTCAAATCTAATCTTAGCGAGATAGCTGCCGTGTGTTCATTTATAGATAAGATTGTTAAGTCTTGTGCCGGGCGAATAGGCAATTCCCCGGACGAACCGAGCTAAGATTGAAAAACGACTGTTTGTTTCTAATGAATATATTCCGTTTTAAACGATGAAAAAATCGTATATAAGGAATTCAGTTTCCAAACAAAATA
>CAJHXW010000390.1_pt1 | contig 15265 bp, 16 predicted proteins | sample 9198581 | NCBI WGS metagenome assembly CAJHXW01 (sample SAMEA7708328, study PRJEB35096) | sediment metagenome | biome: marine neritic benthic zone biome [ENVO:01000025]; feature: sediment [ENVO:00002007]; material: shallow marine sediment [ENVO:03000034] sea grass bed [ENVO_01000059] ...
AGAGGGCCCAGCTCTTTTACTATCAGATTAAAAAGTTTTATGGTTACTTCACCCTTTTTGGTAGTGTCAAACACAACATCCTCACCATGAGAAATCTGCCTGCGCATGGGAGCATATTTGCCGCCTTTTCTCAAAGTTGCACCTAAAACACCCGGCATGGCAGCGGAGAGCGCAAGGATTGATCCTTTTCGAATCACAGAAGAATCGACATCGTCAACCGTTTTATTATCCAAAAAAATAGTCTGAATTCTTTCCTCAAGGTAATCATCTTTGATAGCGAGTTGTCCGCAAAGCAAATCTTTTATGGTGCAGCCCGTCTCAGCATGTATGATGAATCCTTTGGAAAGGAGTTGGTAAAAAATCGGGATCAGAGTCTTTTCAAGGATCAGACTGAGATTTATGCTGGATGTATTATTCAAAATTATAACCTTTATGGCGTCGTAAAAAGTCCCATCTACTGCGCCTTTTTATCCCGCTGCTTTTTAACGGGAGTATATGGAACTTTTTACTTAGCCATGGGTGATTTTTTTACGAAAGCATCAACCGTAGGGCCCGCGCAGTTAAGCGTAGACTCCGAAAATAAGTTTGTATTTTAGGCATCCCTGATAATAATACGGGGAGACCTTAGAAAGATCTCCCCATATATTAAAAATAAAAAAGCTTTTTTCTACCAATTATAAACCTGATCCAGCTCCTCATCTGAAACCTGGAAGGTTATGTTATGGGGCGGCAGGGCCTCGTCGGTGAAAAATTCAGGCAGGCGGTCATCCTTATTAGAAAAACCGGCTGCAATGTTAAAGTTCCTTTCATTGGTAAGAACCGACTGCCCCAGTGCGGTCACATCATCGGCGGTAAAAGGAGCACCTATGAAACCACTGGCTATATCCAGCATCGCCTGAAATGTGTCAGCTTGATCTAAAATCGCAAAGGCAATAAATAAACAAAAGCCTGTTGAATCGATGGCTGCCGTAGCAATTTGAAGATTCCTTGAAAGCTCCACCTGTCCTTCGGGTTTTAGGGGATCCACATCGCCGCCAACCTTTAAAATGTTAGCCGTAACGGCATAACCTGCGGTGTGATCCGCCCCCATGGTGCTGGTGGCATAGGTGACACCGATACCCTGAACAGTCCTGGGATCATATGCGGGAAGGGCCTGGCCTTTAACCACGGGAACTCTTTCAACACCTAACACTTGGCCGGTTACAGCGGCACCGTTACCAAGGATACGTCCTAAAGGAGTCCCTTTGCCGATCTCTTTTACCAGTTCAATGGCTGCCTGTGCATCTCCGAACTTGGCGATACCCGCTTCCATGGCAACACCGATGGTTGCACCCATTTCGATGGTATCGAGTCCGAAATCATCATCCAGGCGATCGATCATGGCGATGGAGTCCAGATCGTCTATCCCGCAGTTACCGCCATGGGCCCATACCGTTTCATATTCGGGCTGTTTGGTAAGAAAATTGCCGTTTTTATCATTGAACGTTCCCGAGCACTGTATGATACAGCCTTTGTGGCAGCCATGGGTGGCCTTACCTCCACGGGCGGTTTCCGTTTCCGCCTGGGTTTCGCCGCTGATTTTGGAAGCACCGTCAAATTTGCCTGATGCAAAATTGTTGGTGGGATATCCGCCTGCTTCGTTAATTACATTGGTTAATACATTGGTTCCGTATGCCGGAAGTCCCTCACCTGTCACCGGATGTTTTTTAAGCCCCTGGGTAAAAGCCTTGTTTGCTGCCTTGAACTTTTCAGGATCTTTAGGCGCCCTGGCTTTTGTTCCTGCGTCATCGAGCACGATAACCTTTACTCCCTTGGCACCCATCACCGCACCTACCCCGCCACGTCCCGCATGACGGGTGGGCCGCAGTTCCATATCGGTGAAAGCCACGGAAGCTGCCGACATTTTCATTTCACCGGCCGGTCCGATGGAGATGCAGGCAATGTTGTCACCATAGGCCCCTTTCATTTTATCCACAAGGTCATAATTTCCCAGCATTTTTAAGCTGTTGTCAGGTTCTATCTTCACATCGTCTTTGTTGATAAATACCTTGTACAGCGTATCGGCTTTAGGCTTTCCCTCAAGGACGATGGCTGCATATCCCAGTCTGGCAAGAACCTGGGCTCCCTGTCCACCGGAGTTGGCTTCCTTGATTCCACCTGTAAGCGGGCTTTTGCAACCCACAGAAATTCGACCCGACTGAACAGCATTGCTGCCGCTAAGCAAGCCTGGAGCAATCACCAGCTTGTTATTTGCCCCAAGTGGATGACAAAGTGGCGGAACTTCTTTTGAAACAATTCCGGATGTCATGGCACGACCACCCAGACCTGCATAGTCGCCTACTGGTTGAACATCGACCTTTGGGCCGCCATCGGTCCCCATGTCTATTCTTAAAATTTTGTCCATTTTTTGCCTCCTTTTTTTAAGGGGTTTTTACAAGCGATCTGATATTGACTTTATAAAAAATCCTACGTTATTATTAGCCGTTTTTGTTTTCAAAGTTCTTCATAAAATCGACCAGAGTTTCCACGGCTTTTAAAGATGTTGCGTTATAAATGGATGCCCTGCATCCTCCAACGCTGCGGTGTCCCTTCAGCCCGCCAAGATCGTTCTCCACGGCTTCCTGGACAAAGCGCTTTTCCAGATCTTCATCCGGAAGGCGAAAGGTTACGTTCATTAACGAACGGCTGTCAGCCTGTGCAGTGGCGTTATAAAAGCCGCTTGAATCCAGAAAACCGTATATGAGCTGTCCCTTTTCACGGTTTAATGATTCCATTTTGTCGAGACCGCCTATTTTTTCTTCCAGCCATTTTAAAACAAGTTGTATGGTATAAATGGTAAAACATGGTGGGGTATTATACATGGAATTTTTAGTTGCATAGGTCGAATATTTCAGCATGGAAGGCAGTGTATCGGGGACCATATCTAAAAAATCGTTCCGTATGATTGCCATGGATACACCGGCAGGACCGATATTTTTTTGGGCCCCTGCATAAATAAAGCCAAATTTCTCAGCGTCGAAAGACCTGCTCATGATGTCAGATGACATGTCGGCAACTAGAGGCACCCCATTTGTATCGGGAAATGCAGCCCACTGGGTTCCTTTTATGGTGTTATTGGATGTAATATGAACATAAACCGCGTCGCTGCTAAACGCAATATCTTTAGGAATATAGGAATAATTTTTATCTTCGGAAGAGGCAACCACCTTAATGGATTTGCCTTGAATTTGTGCTTCCTTAAGCGCCTTGGTAGACCACGTACCGGTATCCACATAGTCCGCTGACTTTCCCTGTGAGAGAAAATTCATGGGGATCATGCAAAACTGCATGCTGGCGCCTCCCTGGATAAAAAGCACATGAAACTTTTCATCCAGATTTAAAAGCCGTTTGGTTCTTTCAACAGCATCGCTTATCACATCGTCAAACCATGGGGATCTGTGACTGACTTCGGTAATCGACATTCCGGACGAGTTGAAATTTAAAAATGATTCTTTGATTTCCTCAAGAACTTCCAGGGGAAGGGCTGCAGGTCCGGCGTTAAAATTATAAATTCGCTTTTTTTGCATTAATGATTCTCCTTATGCGACAAATTTTTATAAATTTTATTTTACAGATAACACAAAATATGTCAATCAATAACAACGAATTTTTATAAACCAAATTTGCCATGCTACCACAAACATAAATTATGGGACTATTGCCATGAAGATAGACAACTATCCTTCGAAATCTGCCGACAAGAAAGTTGAAGCTATTATAAATCGCGGCCTTGGCTTTAAGAAAAAGGATTTTCTTGGAGTCACACGCATCATTGAAGATGTCAGGAAAAATGGAGACAGGGCTCTTGTTGAATATACCAATCGGTATGATTCACCAAGTTTAACTGCCAAATCGATTGCGGTCACTGAAAAAGAGATAAAGGATGCTGCCAAAAAAGTGGACCGCTCCTTTATACGCTCTTTAAATCGTGCGGCAAAACAGATCGAACAATTCCATAGACAGCAACTTGAAAAATCCTGGATTAATACGGATAGAAACGGTACCATTCTCGGTCAACTGGTAAATCCGGTAAATGCGGCTGGAATTTACGTACCAGGGGGACAGGGCGGCAAGACGCCGCTGGTTTCTTCCGTTATGATGTGTGCCATCCCGGCCAAGATAGCGGGTGTGAAGCAAATTGTCATGGTGACGCCACCAACAAAAAATTCTAAGGTAAACCCCTATCTTCTGGTTGCCGCAAAAAAGGTCGGTGTAAATAAGGTTTACAAGGTCGGAAGTGCCTGGGCTGTTGCGGCCTTAGCCTACGGCACAGAGACAATTCCAAAAACAGATGTGATCGTCGGTCCTGGCAACCTTTATGTCACCCTGGCAAAAAAGATTGTATCCGGCACGGCAGGAATCGATATGATCGCCGGGCCCAGTGAGATCCTTATCATTGCGGACAGTGCGGCAAATCCTGATTTTATTGCTGCGGATCTTCTTTCCCAGGCTGAACATGATGCTCTGGCTTCCTCCATGCTGGTCACAGATTCCATGGAAACGGCGAAAGCTGTTGGCAGCGCCACAGAAAAACAAATAAAACATCTATCAAGAAAGGACATCGCAAAAAAATCGCTTTCCAGATACGGCGCAATATTGGTTGTTAGCAATATTGCTGCCGCCATCAATCTGGCAAACCGAATTGCACCGGAACACCTTGAGCTTCAGATTAAAGAACCCTTTAAATATATGGGGCAGATTAAAAATGCAGGGGCTGTTTTTTTAGGCGATTACACCCCCGAACCGGTAGGTGATTATATGGCCGGCCCGAACCACGTGTTGCCCACAGCCGGTACGGCTAGATACGCATCCGCCCTCAGTGTGGATCACTTTATTAAAAAGACCAGTCTGATTCATTATTCAAAACAAGCATTTAAAAAAGAGGCTCAAGATATCATCCGCCTGGCTGAAATCGAAGGGCTGGATGCCCATGCGAATTCAGTGAAGGTGCGGCTGAAATAGGAAAACTAAAATTCACCGCAGAGCCGCTAAATTATTTTTATGCGGGATGGATTGTGGAAGGTTTATTGGAAAAAATAAACATCGAACGTCCAACATCGAATGTTGAATATAAAAAAGATGAAGAAACAATCTTAAGACTTGGAAGAAAGGCTGCTCGAATATTCTGTGAGAATTGTAAAAACCGTTGAACAGCTTCCAAACGCCAAAACAGGCAATCATGTTGCGGGCCAGGTGTTACGATCGTGAACTTCACCTTATCCAAATCATGGTGAAGCCCAGGCAGCAGAATCCCCAAAGGACTTTATCCATGAACTTCGTATCTCATTAAAGGAACTTAGAGAGACCCAGAGATGGATAAAACTTATCGAGCGTGTGCCACTAATTAAAAACCCTGAACTTCTAAATGATATTTTAGAGGAAACAGAAGAATTAATTAAAATTTTCGTTGCGAGTATTAAAACGGCTGAAAAGAAACTCAAATAAGCTTCAAATGTTTGGTATTGGTTGTTTGTTTTTCATTCGACGTTGGATGTTCAATGTTGGACGTTCATCTTTTAAATATCTTAGCTTCATATGGGAAAATACTCCCAGCGTCCTATCTTCCCAGCTTTTCTAACACTTCACAAATCAGTCTGACACCAAAACCCGTACCTCCTGCGGGGCAGTATGCGTTTTCTTTTTTGCTATATGCAGGGCCGGCAATGTCGATATGTGCCCACCTGGTATCTGAAGCAAATTCTGATAAAAAGAGTGCCGCAGTAATAGCCCCTCCCCACCGGGTATTTGCCATGTTATTGATGTCGGCAAAATCACTTTTCAACTGTTCTTTGTAGTCCTCGGGCATGGGCAGCCGCCAGCAGCGTTCATAAGTATTTTCCCCGGATTGGATAATGGTTTCGCACAAATCATTGTCAAGGGAAAACAAACCTGCAATCTTTTCTCCTAAGGCCATAATGCAAGCACCGGTGAGTGTGGCCATATCAATAAGCACCTTAGGTTTATATTTTTTTAGTGCATATGACATGGCGTCTGCCAGTATCAGCCTGCCTTCAGCATCTGTGTTGCCGATTTCAACCGTTTTTCCGCTAAAGCTTTTGACAATATCCCCCGGTCGAGTCGCATCTCCGGACGGCATGTTTTCCACAACAGGAAGAACTCCGATCACACGAATTTTCGGCTTAAGGACGGCTGTTGCGATAAGCGATGCGGCAACTGTTGCTGCACCGGCCATATCCATTTTCATGGTGTCAAGAGATCCCGTGGGTTTGAGGTTTATGCCGCCCGAGTCAAAAGTGACCCCTTTACCAACAAGAACGACAGTTGTTTTGAAATTTTTTGGTCTATACTCAAGGGAAACCATGCAAGGCTTGCTCCGACTCCCTTTTGCTACGGCAAGCATGGCGCCGAACTTTTTTTGTTTTAAATCTTTTTCCGTTAATATATCGACTTTGAGATTCTCTTTTCTTGCCGCTGTTGTAATCGACCTGGCGAACTGCTCCGGTCTTTTATCATTGGGAGGTGTATTCACCCACTCTCTTGCCAAAATAGTTGCCGTACAGACAGCTTTAACCTTAGAGGGCAGCTTTCTGAAAACTTTAGCGGTATCAGGCTCAACGAGGAAATTGATGATCTTTAACGCTTTTTGTTTCTTCTCCTTTTTGTACTTATCATAAATATGGTTTCCCAGAAAGGAGCCTTCCATCAGAGATCGTAATATCCGGGACATATCGATCTTTATCTTTTTATCGGAAGGAACAGCAATCAGCACCTGTGAAAGGTTCTTTTTAATACATTTTTTTACTGCTTTACCTGCAACACTGCGCAGTGTCTCTAAATCAATTTTAGCAAATTTCCCCAGACCGAGAAAAATCAATCTTTCTGCTTTAATTTCAGAAAGGTTAAAGAGAATGACTTCATCGTTTTTTTCCCCTTTAAACTCCTTTAGTCTCTTTGCTTTGTTGACAACAGAAACTATTGCGCGGTTATCATATATCTGAGTGTCTTCACAAACCGGAATAACCAGGGTTTCTGTCCTTGTTTTTTTTAAATCAACGGTCTTTAATTGCAGCATAATCATTATCTCCCTTAGCAGTTTTTTATTTTCTATCTCCTCCGGCCAGTTTTTTCAGATAGGATATTTTTTCCCATGAAAAGTTTTCTTTCTGGCAGGGGAATATGGCATTATTGGTAAACACCGGATCTAAGTTAAGGTCATAGCGGGACGAGGCAACCGCCTTGCTCCAAATTTTAGTGTGTGGAATGGGGGAATAATATGCCAGCACCGGTGTTATGTTTTGTTGTAACACGTTATTAATAGAATACTCGATGGAACCCATGTCCTGTCCGGGGAGCCCCGCTAGCAAGTATGCCCCGATCTGTTCTTTCCTGAATCCTGCCTCCTTTAACCAAGTAACGGCCTCTTTGAATTCTTCGACCTTTACCTTTGTGTCCATGTCACTTCTAAGGTCAAACATAGCGGTTTCAAGCCCAAGACGCAATGTTTTAAAACCTGCCTGAAACATAAGACAAGCGATCTCTTTTGATATTTCCCGTATGTGCACTGCATTGGGTGTGTGAAAGCGTATATTTAAGCCTTCACGAACGATTTCTTTAAGCATGGGAACGGCATGCTTTTTACTGTCCACTAGGAGCGCATCGTCGTAAAATACAAAATCGATGACTTTATATTTTTCATGCCAGAACTTTATCTCTTTAACAACAGATTTCGCATCTCGACGCATTCTCTTTGGATCTAAAAAGTATGAGGCGCAGTATGCACAGGAGAAAGGACAACCTTTCGAAGTAAGAAGGGTTATATAGGCAATTTTATTTTGCAGATCAAAGGCAGGGTAAGGGTAGGTGTCAAGATCGTCGGGATTAAACTTGTAATTGGGGAAATAGCCGGTATGTTCTCCCGCAAGCTTGAGGATGGCATCTTCCCCGCGTTCTGCAACCACAATGTCTGCACCTGAATGTTTATTTGCATGCTCTGTGCAAAGGCTTGCGTAAATACCGCCGAGGATAACCGGAACATGGGGAAATATCTCTTTTATAATTTTTATTGTTTCCTTAATTCCCGGATACCAATAGGTCATCAGCGAAGTAACAAAAATAAGATCAGGTCTTTGAATGGAATGGAGATCTTCTTTAAACCATTTAATCTTAATACCATACCGGCAATAGTTGCGTGAAACATCTTCGAGTCCTTTTGGTTTTGGAATCCTCTTTTTTAAAAAAGGGCCGCGACCATTTCTGGCTTTAGGATTGGTTTTAGGTGCATGGGTGTGAAACCGGTCCAGGCAGTCGATATAGGAAACATTAAATCCATGCTCTCCTAGTATTGAAGCAATAGATAAAAGCCCTAAGGGTTTTGCCCAGAAATCGTAAGCCGCAAAGTCGTGTATCCAGGGATTTACAAGGAGAATGCTAGGTTTGTCTGGTTTCACTTTAGTGAGGGTTAAATTTTTTATGACGCCGTAAAATATTTCATTGAAGTTTTCTTCAGTTCCTTTTGGCTAAAAAGGAGCTTATAATTTTTTACACCGGCTTTTCTTGACATTTGACGGGCAGTCTCTCTACAGGTATCTTCATCATTCGCATGTATCATTGTGTAAAGGTTATAGGGCCATTGCCCGTTTGGGTTTCGCCTGTAGCAGTGAGAAACCTGCTTGAAGGAAGCCATTTTTTCCCCTACTTCGTCAATACGATCTTCATCAACTATCCAAGCAACCATGGCATTTGCTGCAAACCCTGATTTCTGATGTCGAATCGTCGCGCCAAAACGCCTGATTACGCCTCTGTCACAAAGATCTTTTAATGTTTCAAGAAGAGTTTCTTCCGATATTTTCAGCTTTTGTGATATTTCGTGATAGGGACGGCTGATAATAGGGATGTCTTCCTGGATAGATGCAACAATCTTCTTTTCAAGTTCTGTAAGCATACGTTAATTTAAGAATGACAGTCATTAAAAGTCAAGAAATTTTAAATATTGAATTATTTACCTTTTATCTTTAATGCCTCATCGTAAATGATATTTTTAGCAAGATGATGCTTTTTTGATAATATTCTTGCAACCTCAGACAGCCGTGTTTCTTCCCCCTTCAGACATTGAATAATATCAGCTCTGACTGCATCCACAGATACCTGTGCACTTGACTCATTTCCGGTGATCAGCAATGTAAACTCTCCTTTTATTGAAGAGCGTTTTTTAAGATTATTTTTAATCTCTGATAAAAACCCCCGAATAAATTCTTCGTAGCGCTTGGTCATTTCACGTGCCAAAACAGCATACCGGTCGCCCATGGTTTCAATGATTTCATCCAAAAAGGATAGAATTCTTCGGGGTGATTCATAAAAAATGATTGTTTTATTTTCCTCGCTCAGTTTTTCTAACTGTTTAAGACGTTTTTCTTTTTTTTTTGCAACAAAACCTATGAAAATAAAAGAATCGGTGGCCAGCCCTGAAGCACTGAGAGCAGCAGTAGTGGCTGACACTCCAGGCACAGGAATAATCCGGATGTTTTCTGCAATTGCTCCGTTTATCAGCCGGTAACCAGGATCAGATACCGATGGGGTTCCTGCATCTGATACCAGAGCAATGGACAGCCCTTTTTTAAGTTTATCAATCAGTATTGGTACTCGCCGGGTTTCATTGTGTTCGTGACAGGAAATAAGATGGTTTTTTATTTTATGATGGGCCAGCAGTATCCCTGTTTTTCGGGTATCTTCTGCTGCAATCAGATCAACTTCTCCTAAAACTCTAACCGCTCTAAGGGTAATATCATCTTTATTGCCGATGGGTGTGGCAACAATATAGAGTTTCCCTTTTTTAATATTGTCCTTGCAATCATCCGTAAGCGAGTTCAAAGGCATTTTTAACGATTTCAATATTCGGGTTATCGTGTGAAGATATAATGGATACAACATCGAATCGGGCTTTGACATTGCTTAGCCCGTTTGTTTTTAGATACTGCAGTGCCACCATGGATATCTTTCTTTGTTTGTTAAGAGTTACCGCCCACTTGGGATTGCCGAATTGACCGGATCTTCTTGCTTTAACCTCTATAAAAACCATTGTATCTTTATCTTTGGCAATGATGTCAATTTCCCCCAGTTTCGTTCGGTAATTTTTCTCAATAATTTTATATCCCTTCTTTTTAAGATAGCTTGCAGCAATCGATTCACTTTTTTCTCCAAATTTTTGCCGGCTGTTTCGCATATCTCATTATCACTTTTGCTAAGCTATAGTCATTTCCATAAATATGTTCCGTTTTAAATGAGGAAACTGTTTGAGTGTATTAGATATCGTTAAGAAAGAACTGGTGTGCCATATTGCCAATTGGTTAGTATTATTTCTGATACTTAAATCAATTATAATATGCTCGGTTAAGTTCTTTCTTTACGATCTTAAATATACGAGTTTTTCATCGTTTAAAACGGAATATATTTATGAAAAACAGTATAATTGGTTCATAAGTATTCCTTAACTCCACGAAATGTCTGACGATGAATGGGGCACAAGCCGTATTTTCTGATTGCTTCTTTGTGAGCTCTGGTGGGATATCCCTTATGCTTTGAAAATCCGAACTGCGGGTAATCTTCATGATATCTCAACATGAGTCTGTCGCGTGTAACTTTAGCAACAATAGATGCGGCAGCTATGGAAACACTTAATGCGTCCCCTTTGGGTATCGTTTCCTGAGGCATGTCTGATGACGGTATCTGGAAAGTTCCATCTACCAGGAGACAGTCAGGCTGGGGATGAAGGTTTTTTACCGATATGGACATAGATATAAGAGAGGCTTTGAGGATATTGATACGATCTATTTCCACAGGATCGACTATTCCTATGCCGATGGAAACAGCATTCTCGTAAATCTTCTCATAAAGTTTTTCGCGTTTCTTAGGTGCTATTTTTTTGGAATCGGTTACACCCGAAACCGGAAAGATAAGTGGAAGAACAACCGCCGCGGAAACGACAGGGCCGGCCAGAGGACCTCTGCCGGCTTCATCTACACCTGCAATTTCCCTATAGCCCTTTTCAAAAGCTTTCTTTTCAAAAGACTTTAAATCCGATTTCATGAAATCAGCTCTGATTTCTGATTAAAAATCATAGGGCTCGTTAGGTAGTTAAATGATTAACCATATTGCAATATCTGATTTTCCGAAAGCATTACTGGTCGAGTCGCCGTTCTTTTATCCTTGCGGCTTTGCCCCGCAGGTTACGCAGATAATAGATTTTTGCGCGTCGCACATTGCCCTTTGCAACCACTTCAATTTTATCAATAATGGGAGAGTGGACCTGGAAGATGCGTTCAACTCCGACGCCGTATGATACTTTACGTACGGTAAATGTGGCGTTTGTTGTTCCCTTTTTCTTGCTTATAACCACGCCTTGAAATATCTGGATACGCTCTTTTTCACCTTCTTTTATTTTAACGTGAACTTTAACTGTGTCTCCCGCTTTAAAATCCGGAAGATCGAGACGCATCATTTCCCTTTCCAATTGTTTTATCTTTTCCATTTTATAAAATTTCCTTACCAAAATTCGCCCCAAGCGAAAAATTTAATTTAATATGAGCCAGTCTCAAAATGTTTTATTTGTCATTAACCTGTCTAAAATAATAGCCGTAGCTGATCTGACCGAAAGGTGGTTGTAATCTGCAGACCCCTTAACCGGGGAAAGCACATAATCCGCACCGGTAATAAAGTCGTCTGACAGTCCCCACGCCGTACCGAGCACCAAGAGATATGGTTGGCTGGTTTTTAACATTTCGCTAAATTTACCATAACTGATCGTTCTGAAACCATTTTTAGCACTTGTGACAACAGTCTTTGGTGAGATGCTGCAGTTATTATGGATATCGTCAATAACATTTTCTATGGTCTCCTTTACACGGATCAGTTCCAAGGCTTCGCGTCTTTTTGGATTATACCGAGCGCCCGGTCCTTCTGTCCAGTGGGATACAATTTTTTCAACCAGTGCTTTCTGGTCTGCAAGGGGTGTAACCACATAAAATGATTGTATTCCGTATGTTTTTGCCGCTCTTGCAATATCGTGCAAATCCAGATTGGTAACAGCAGACGCAATGACATCCCCGTTTTTATTGATCACCGGGTAATGAACAAGAGCCACATAAAGATTGGATGATCCTTTTGGAAAACGCCCCCCTTTGTTCGCTTCCTGTGCTATTCGTGCCCTCCAAGGTTATAATTGATTATGTTTTCAATGTCTTGACGCCATTTTTGCAGAATATCTATTTCCAGTTTGTTCAAAGGCTTTTTTTTTAGCAAGTCCTTTCTCTTTAAAAAGGTACGTATCAGTGATGTTTCCATACGCCACTTTTCAATTTCCTTGTGGTTGCCGGACAACAGAACATCAGGTACTTCATCTCCTTCAAAATTTCGTGGCCTTGTGTATTGTGCATGTTCCAATAGACCGCCTGAAAATGAATCCTTTTGGGCCGAATCGGCGCCCCCGAGGATTCCAGGAATCAATCGGGTCACTGCATCAATGAGAACCATTGCAGCAAGCTCACCACCGGTCAAAACATAGTCTCCAAGAGAGACTTCGTGATCTATAAGGTCGTGGCAAATCCGCTCATCCACCCCCTCATATCGACCACAAACCAGGATAAGCCCGGAGCACAATTTAAATTCATCAGCCAATTTGTGATCAAAAACATGTCCGGCAGGTGTAAGCAGAATTGTTTTTGCAGATGGCAATTCTTTTTTTGCTGCCCGTATGGCACCTGCAAGCGGCTCCGGCTTCATGACCATTCCGCACCCACCGCCGTATGGCTTGTCATCCGTCACACGGTGTTTATCCTGTGCAAAATCCCTTATATTTATAGCTGAAACAAGGATCTTTTTTTCTTCTATCGCTTTTCTTATGATGCCGTAACCCGAAAATACACTAAACATTTCAGGAAAGATAGTAAGGGCGATAAAATTCATTATACTAATTCAAAGACCTTCCGGTAAATCTACTCGCATCATATTTAAATTTTTATCGATGTCTAAAACGACCGATTCAAGTGCAGGAATCAGTATTTCATTGTTGATGGCAGCATCTTTCACAACATAAACATCGTTACTCCCGGTGGGAATGATCGATTCAACGCACCCCAAATATTTATCTTCAATGGTATATACATTCAGCCCGATGATATCAAACCAGTAGTAAGTTCCGTCTTCAAGTTCGGAAAGCCTTTCTTTTTTAATAAAAAGCTCGGACCCGATAAGCGCTTCGGCCTCTTCCCGGCAGTTTATACCTTTCAATGATAATAAAAAACTCCGCGAATGGGGTTTAACCCATTTAATCTCATATGCTTTTTCCTGGCCTTGGGAGTTTTTTAAAAGGATAAAGCTTTCCGATTCTATAACAGATAATGATTCAGAATAAAAAAAAGCCTTACTGGTTCCCTTTATACCATGGGCACCAGTGATCTTTCCAATGAGAAGAAAATCTTCCTTTACCACGTTGTTATTCTATAATTTCAAGAACCGTACGTTTTTTAATCTTGGCGGAAGCTGCGCTTAAAATAGTCCTCATTGCCCGCGCAGTTCTTCCCTGCCTCCCGATAACCTTGCCGAGATCCTCTTTGGCAACTTTAAGTTCAAGTACCGATGTTTGATTGCCCTCAACCTCAGAAACCGTGACTTCTTCAGGTCTGTCAACCAGTGCTTTAGCAATATAACTGATCAGATCTTTCATAGCTCCCTCTCCTTTGTTAGCGGTTGAGCATCCAGAGCTCGCTGAAAAATAACTTCACATTTTATTGGGCCGATTCATCCTGCACGACTGCGTTGTTCATCGGTTAAATAGGGTCGTTATTCGCCATCCTAAGGGTTTGCTGTGGACACCCCGAGGCCCTAAAATGTAAATTTATTTATAAGTGAACCCTTAACTTGAATTCCGCTTTAGCGAAATATTTTTCAAAGGCCCCTTAACTGCTAATTATTCATAGCAAAAAACCCTTCTTTTTTCAAAAGGCTTTTTACGGTATCTGAAGGAATAGCACCCTGATCCATCCAGTATCTGATACGTTCCTCTTTAATAGAAACTTCTACCGGCTCCTTAAGAGGGTTATATGTACCGACGTTTTCTAAATACCTGCCATCTCTTGGGCTTTTCTTATCAGCAACGACTATTCTGTAAAAAGGTGTTTTTTTTGCTCCATGTCTGGCCAATCTAATTTTTACTGACATTTTGGTCTCTCCTTTAAAAAGGCAGCATTCCACGGCCTATTGACTGCATACCGCCCTTGTTAAATTTTTTCATCATTTTCATAACCTGGGTATAATTTTTTAAAAGCCTGTTAACGTCTTGAACGCGTGTTCCGCTTCCTTTGGCGATCCTTTTTCTGCGATTTCCGTTTATGATGGTATGTTTATTTCGTTCCTCAGTCGTCATGGAATTTATCATGGCTTCAACCCTGACAAGCTCTCTATCATCAACTTTAAGGTTTTTCAGTTGTTTATTGTTTCCAACTCCGGGAATCATCTTTATTAAATCAGATATTGAGCCCATTTTTCGAATTTGGACCATCTGGTCACGAAAATCCTCCAGTGTAAACTGACTTTTCCTTAACTTTTTTTCTAATTCTGCCGCTTTTTTCTCATCAATCATCGACTGGGTTTTTTCAATAAGGGTGAGAACATCTCCCATCCCCAGGATACTGGAAGACATCCTGTCCGGATGAAAAGGCTCCAGGTCGATTAATTTTTCACCTACACCGATAAATTTTATCGGTTTGTTTGTAATTGCTTTGATCGAAAGAGCTGCCCCACCTCGTGCATCACCATCCATTTTGGTCAGGACAACACCGCCAATACCAAGAGCGTCGTCAAAGGCTTTTGCAATATTTACCGCATCCTGGCCTGTCATGGCATCTGCCACCAGGAGTATGTCCGAAGGTTTTAAAACATCTTTGATATTAACCAACTCTGCCATCAACTCTTCGTCAATATGCAGACGGCCTGCTGTATCAAGAAGCAGAGTGTCATATCCTTCTTTTTGAGCTGTTGCTCGGGCATCTTGGCATATGCGGACAGGATTCATTTCTACGGTGGACGGAAATACCGGAATATTAATCTGTTCCCCCAGTTTTTTAAGTTGATCTATGGCAGCAGGACGGTAAACGTCGGCCGGAACAAGGTACGGCTTTTGCCCTTTTTCCCTTAAAAAGACTGCGATTTTTCCGCAGGTCGTTGTCTTGCCTGATCCTTGCAAACCAACCAACATAATGGAAACCGGTTTCGA
>CAJHXW010000080.1_pt1 | contig 15256 bp, 14 predicted proteins | sample 9198581 | NCBI WGS metagenome assembly CAJHXW01 (sample SAMEA7708328, study PRJEB35096) | sediment metagenome | biome: marine neritic benthic zone biome [ENVO:01000025]; feature: sediment [ENVO:00002007]; material: shallow marine sediment [ENVO:03000034] sea grass bed [ENVO_01000059] ...
CTGAAAAATAACTTTAAATTTTTAGCGCCGATCCATTCCTTCAGCTCCGTTGCGGAAACCCGGAATTTGCCTGATATCACTGCGCTTTAACCGTCAAAATTTGAAACTTATTTTTTCATGAGCCCTTAGCGACATAATGTGTTGACAATTTTTTGCCGATGTCGCTCAGTACTTATGTTTCTTTATTATCCGGTTTATCTTCGGTTATATCTTCTGATTCATTTTCGGTTACATCTTGTGATATTTCTTCCGATTCAGCTTTTTCGGCAGCTGCTTTAACAAGCTGAGTCGCTGCGGTTATTAGTTTTTTGGCCTTGCCCTCACCAATTCCCCGGATCTGAATCAAATCTTCTGCACTGGCATGGCTGATCTCTTCAGCAGAAAAGAGACCTTTTTCATACAGTGCGTCAGCCATGCTAACGCCTACCCCCGGCAAAGCAACAAGAGACTCATAGCCGCTCTTCATGGCTTCGCTGTAAATTGTTTCACTCTTAACGTCAAGGTGCCATCCTGATAGTTTGGAGGCCAATCGTACGTTCTGCCCTTTTTTCCCGATTGCTATTGACAGAAATTCATCAGGAACAATGACTTCCATTGAACGGTTGTCTTCATCAATAATAACTCTTGAAATTTCAGCAGGAGCCAGAGCATTACACACAAATTTAGCCGGATCAACATGCCAGGAGATGATATCTATTTTTTCACCTTTGAGTTCTTGAACAACGTTTTGGACACGGCTGCCCTTCATGCCGACGCAGGCACCTACAGGGTCTATATCCGAACTGGTTGATGCTACAGCAAATTTTGCCCGGACTCCTGGTTCACGTGATGCTCCCATTATGCTTACAATGCCTTCACTGATTTCAGGAACTTCTGTTTTGAAAAGGTTAATGAGAAAGTTCGGGTGAGTTCTTGAAAGGACAATTTGCGGACCTCTTGTATCCTGCAAAACGTCAAGTATATATGCCCTTATGCGATCACCCCGTCTGTAAGTTTCTCTTGGAACCTGTTCCCGTGCCGGAAGTATACCCTCCGTTTGGCCAAGATTAACAATAATGTCACTACGATCAATGCGTTGGACTATTCCATTTATAATTTCGCCCTTTCGGGTTATAAAAGTCGAATAGGTTGCAACTTTTTCTGCATCCTTAATTTTCTGGATAATAACCTGTTTGGCTGATTGTGCAGCTATTCGACCAAAAGTGGTTGCATCCATTTTTGTTCCGAGGCTGTCTCCAATTTCGCACTCCGCATCAAGTTTACGCCCTTCTTCAAGGCTGATCTGGAGATCGGGCTCGGTTATTTCTTCTACAACTTCTTTAAACTGGAAGACTTCTATTTCACCGGCCTCTTCATTATACTGTGCTTCAATATCAATTTGATTTCCGTATTTTTTCCTGGCTCCGGATTTTAAAGCTTCTTCAAGCGCCTGAATCAGGATATCACGATCAATACCTTTATCTCGACTGACTTGATCAACGATTTGTTTTATATCTGCTATAAACATTGGTTTTCTCCGTAATTTACAAGCCGCGCCCTTGTAATTTCCTTAAATGGAATGGCGACATTCTTGCTATCAACCATAAGTTTTACCTTTTCATCTGATATGCCGAGCAGAACTCCCTTAAAATTTTTTTGCCCGCTTAAAGGTCGACATGTCCTGATCCTGGCCACGTTTCCCTTGAATCTGTTAAAATCATTCTTTTTCCATAAAGGACGATCAGGTCCGGGAGAGGAAACCTCCAGCCTGTATGCCCCGGCGTTTTCAAGATTTACATCCAGAATATCGCCTATCTGGCGACTGATATAAATGCAATCATCCAAAGTCACACCTTTTGGTTTGTCTATATAAAGCCTAAGTACCATTCCGCCAGATTCCGGCTGATACTCAACATAAACAAGTTCAACCCCCTCACTCTCGCACAATGGTTCAGCAAGATCTTTTACGTCGGCCGCTATTTTAATTCTGCTTTCCGCAGAAAAAGAACTTTTTGGGAAATCAGGTTTTTTAGCCTTATTTTTTTTATATTTTTTCACCAACCTTTTTCTTTTATCCCTAAAAATAAAAAACGGGCTGCCGCCCGTTCCTTTCATTCAGGTATATCTTTTGCCGTGGAGCTATCAGAATTAACGGTTCATGCTATTATCCATAAAAAAAATTAACTCCAAACCAAACATAAGTAAGAACTCCACCAATATACCAGCCCGTGCAAATGAAAGGGCGGACTTTCGAGACCTTTATAAAACGGCACCTCTCATGGAGCGGGCAACGAGATTCGAACTCGCGACACCAAGCTTGGGAAGCTTGTACTCTACCAGCTGAGCTATGCCCGCTTACCAGAGCTGACTAGTTATGACAATAAATATACATTGTCAATGTTTTTCAGAAATAAATCCGAATATTACTTATTTTTTCAGTTGTCCAGCATATTCCGGAGTTTTTCAAGTTCTATGCGTATTTCCTTTAATGTGTCGGTGGGCGACGGCCTTTTTTTAACAGCCGAATGAGTCTTAAGATGTTGTACAGCTCCTTTGATGGTAAATTTTTTTTCGTGCAAAAGACTTTTAATTTTCAGAATCACCTCGACGTCGTTTTTTCTGTACAATCGTTGGCCGGATGATGTACGCTTCGGATTAATCTTGGTGAATTGAGTTTCCCAGAACCTCAGTACATATGCCGGAAGTCCTGCGATGGCGCTGACTTCTCCGATTTTAAAATATAATTTATCCGGTATTTGGGGCTTGACCAGTATTTGGGATTTGGATTGACGTTCCATCTGCATGCCCATATAGAGTCGATGAGTCTTTTGGCAACACCATCCGGCGTTTATTCAAAGACGTTTTACGAGTTCACCAAAGTTGGCAACTATATTATTTACTCTGGCAGACCTGCATCAAAAGCTTTAATAAGTCTGTCTGCAATGGTTTTATGTATATTTCCCACATCCTCATCTTCAAGTGTTTTTTTGCTTGATCTGTAGGTGACTCTAATGGAGACGCTTTTTTTGCCAGGGGAAATCGGATCGCCCGTAAAAACATCAAAAAGCTGTATGTTTTCAATTAGTTGTTCTTGAATATTTTCAACACATTCCAGTATTGCACCCGATTCAGTATCTTTATTTACTATAATGGTGATATCCCTGGACACGGCCGGAAATTTTGGAATCGGTTTCGACTGCCTGGTTTCAGGTAAAAGCTTGTTAAGGCTGTCCATGTTAAGTTCAAAAATATATACGCATTGCTCTATATCAAAATTATGAAGAACCAAAGGGTGAATCTCTCCGGCAAGCCCTAAAAGTTCTTTGCCCGAAAAAATCCGGGCTGTATATCCCGGTTTTGTATAAATATTTGAATCATCCGTCAAACCGGAAAATCGGATGGAATCGATATTCAGACCTTTTAGCAGCCCTTCAACCACCCCTTTGATGTCAAAAAAATCACAGCGTGTTTCTTTTGCATACCACGAAGTATTAATCCGTGCACCCGTCCACAGACCTGCTATCATCTCGGTTTCTTTCGGCAGGTTATCTTTTCCCTTGTTTATATATACTTTCCCGATTTCAAAAAGCTTGAGGTTCCTTTGTTGCTTTGAAATATTGCGACATACGGTTTCAAGGAGGCCGGGAACCATTGATGTTCTCATGACCGCCTGATCTTCAGTTAAAGGGTTAACAAGATTAACCGTGTCTCTTCTGTAATCGTCGGGGGGCAGATTAAGGCGGTCGCAGGACAGCTTGCTTATGAAACTGTAATTTATTGTTTCGGAAAAACCGAATCCGGTCAAAAGATGCATAATACAGCTTCTGGTATCGAGCAGTTTTGGCGATTTTCGGGCTTTAGCGGGCATAGCAGGGAAAGTTGTAGGAATGTGGTTATATCCTGAAAGGCGCGCAACCTCTTCCATGAGGTCTTGGGGCCTTTGAATGTCAACCCTGAAAGAAGGCGGATCCACCTTCAGTGTGTCTGCTTCGATATTTTTAACTGAAAACTCAATGGATTCCAGCAATTTTTTGATTTCATTCCTGCTTAGGTCGGTCCCGAGGAGACGGTTGGTTTCTTTGGTTTTTAAGGTGATTGTTTTTGGCAGAATTTTTTTTGGATATTCATCAATCACCCCGTCAATTAATTTTCCACCTCCGATTTTTGCCATGAACATGGCAGCTCTATTTAAGGCAAAAACAGTTCCTTCAGGATCATTACCACGTTCAAAACGATGGGAAGCTTCAGTGTTAAGCCCCAGTTTTTTTGAAGTTTTTCTGATGCTGACAGGATCAAAATATGCACTTTCAATAAGGACTTTGGTGGTCGTATCTTCAATTTCGGAATTGAGTCCTCCCATGACTCCGGCAACCCCGACTGGCTTTTCGCCATCACAGATCATAAGCATATCCGAAGTCAGCTTTCGTTCATTCATATCGAGAGTTGTAAACAGTTCACCTTCATTTGCCCGGCGCACAACGATTCTGTTTTCGGCAAGACGGTCATAGTCAAAGGCGTGAAGGGGCTGACCGGTTTCCATCATGACAAAATTAGTAATATCAACGATGTTGTTTATCGGTTTCATACCAACAGATCTCAGGCGATCGGCAAGCCAGAAAGGAGAGGGGCCGACAGTAATATCAGTAAGGAGTCTGGCTGTATATCGCGGGCAGTGATCCGGAGCTTGAATTGTAACGGAGGTAAACCCTGCTATATCGTCTCCCACATCAGAAAGGCTCATATCAGGGTATTTAATTTTGGTTTTTTGAATCCCACAAATTTCCCTTGCGATTCCGATCATACTGAGACAATCGGGTCTGTTGGGAGTCAGATCAACTTCGATGACAGCGTCCGAGAGCTCAAGCGCTTTAGATAATCTTTCTCCAACATGTAAGGATGGGCTTAATATCATTATGCCGCTTTTGTCTTTTCCCAGTCCCAACTCGGCTTCACTGCAAATCATACCTTCGGATTTTACATTACGAATGATACATTTTTCAAGGGTAAACCCGTCAGGGAAAACGGTTCCCGGGAGGGCAACCGGGGCAAGTATATCTTTTGAAATATTGGGGGCACCGCAAACAACGGCAAGTGTTTGAGATCCCATGTCAACTTTGCAGAGCTTTAATTTATCAGCATTCGGGTGAGGTTCGATTTCAATAATCCGGCCGACAACCACAGTGTTTAGATAGTCAAACCTGTCGGTGACAGACTCTACTTCAAGTCCTGCCATGGTAAGGGCATTTGCCAGGGATTGGACATCCATGTTAATGGAGGTATAATCGTTTAACCAGCTTATGCTTGCTTTCATACTAAAACTGCCTTAAGAACCGTAAATCATTATCAAAATATTTTCTAATATCGTCAATACCGTATTTCAGCATCGCGATACGCTCCACACCCATCCCGAATGCAAACCCGGTAAAACGGGAGGTGTCGTATCCGACATTTTCAAAAAGCGCAGGATGAACCATTCCCGAGCCAAGAACTTCGAGCCAGCCTGTTTGGGAACAAACCCTGCACCCTTTGCCCCTGCACATGACACATAAAATATCCACTTCAGCGCTCGGTTCCGTGAAAGGGAAAAAACTCGGACGGAATCTGAGGCTAATTCGATCGTCAAACATACTGTGAACAAAGGTTGTAAGCGTTCCTTTTAAATCGCCAAAAGATACGTTTTCATCTACCAGAAGACCTTCAACCTGATGAAACATGGGAGTGTGCGTAAGGTCGGAATCGCACCGGTAAACTTTACCCGGAGCTATAATTCTCACCGGAGGAGTCTGTTTTTCCATTGTTCTGATTTGAACAGGAGAGGTATGAGTTCTAAGGACGATGTTATCTGAAATATAGAACGTATCCTGCATATCCCTTGCCGGATGATTCTTTGGTATATTCAGGGCTTCAAAATTATAATAATCTGTTTCAACTTCCGGTCCTTCAACAATGTCAAATCCCAGATTCTTAAAAATATCACAAATAAGCCTGGTGATTTGGGTGATGGGATGCACAGAACCCGATAAAAGTGTTCTACCGGGAAGAGAGACATCAATATACTCACTTGTATCAGCAGAGGTCTTTTCCAGACGTTCTAGGGCATCTTTGAACAGTTTATCCAGAGCTTTCTTTGTCTGGTTGGCCTTTTTCCCTGCTTCAGGTCTCTCTTCCGGCGGAAGCGTTGATATATTTCTTAGAAAGGAAGTGATAATCCCTTTTCGACCCAGATATCGGACTGAAAGCGCTTCAACAGCTTCGGTCTCCGAAGCGGTTTCAAGCTCATTTAAAGCTTCCTGATGAATTTGTTCTATTGTTTTTTCCACTTTTTTTCTATAGCAGTTCTCATAAATAGTCCGGGTCGGAACCAAAATAGTTTTACCACAAATGTCTTATTTCTGTAGCTTTCCTGGCAGTTCTTTGTCCTGTGGCGGAAATAAAGAACTATAAACTCAAATAACCTACCAAGTTAAAGAGTTATACCTTTTGTGATGCCAGATTGGCTATTTTTGAAAATCCGGAAGGGTCGGACACGGCCAGTTCGGCAAGAACTTTACGGTCGAGCCTGACATCGGCGAGCTTTAACCCGTGTATAAATTTACTGTAAGGCAAATGATTCATACGGGCTGCAGCATTAATTCTAGCGATCCAGAGCCTTCGAAAATCTCGCTTGCGCGCCCTGCGGTCTCGATACGCATACATAAGTGCCTTATCTACAGCATCTGCAGCGGTACGGAATAATTTACTGCGACCCCCGCGAAATCCTTTGGCCAATTTTAAAACCTTTTTCCGGCGTTTTCTTGCTTTAAAACCTCTCTTTACACGCATTGTATTTCTCCTTATCCCGTTTAAAATGGATAAAATAATCAAAGCTGACGGTTTCGTAAAAAGTTCAAATTCAAGGCGTGCAAATTTTGTAATCATGAGGCGTACTTTGCAGTACGTTGAATGATTACAAAATGCGGCACAACCCAGAAGTTGGATTTTTTACGAAACCGGCAAGGTTAGCCATTCGGGAGCAACAGTTTTAACTCCTTTGTATTAGATTTGTCTGTAATCTGTCTTTGCCTTAAAGAACGTTTTCGCTTGGTAGTCTTTTTTGTTAATATATGACTTCCATGGGACTTGGAAAAAACAAATTTGCCGGTCCCGGTTTTTTTAAAACGCTTTGCTGCTGCTCGATTTGTCTTAATTTTCGGCATTTTATCTCCTTTGTAAAAAAATAGATGGCGCGAGCAAACATAATCTCTATGCCCACGCCACTTTTTTATTGATTTCTTTGAAAAAAGAAGATGGCTAAGATAGCGACTCTTATAATAAGTACTATTTTGGTGCCAGAACCATAACCAAAGTCCGCCCCTCAAATTTTGGGCTTTGTTCAATCACAGCAATATCCTCTGTTTTTTCAACAACTTGATCAAGAACTTTCCTGCCCAGTTCGGAAAGCGTTATTTCACGGCCTCTGAAAACAACGGTTACTTTTACCTTGTCTTTTTTTTCGATAAATTTCTTAATGTGGCTAATTTTAACCATCAGATCATGTTCGCCGGTCTTTGGGCGTACTTTTATTTCTTTGAGTTGAAATACAGTCTGTTTCTTTTTTGCCTCCTGTTTCTTTTTGGTCTGTTCATATTTGTACCGGCCATAATCCATTATCTTGCAAACAGGGGGATTTGCATTAGGGGAAATTTCAACCAGGTCAAGACCGTGGTCAGCAGCGGTTGCAAGAGCTCTGTATGTCGGAATCACTCCGACTTGATTACCTTCGGGATCAATTACCCTTACCTCCTTTGCTCTAATGTTTTGATTTACTTTTATCCTGTTTGAAATGGTTGCTCTATTTGTTCTTCTGTGTATAGCTATACTTTTACCCCCTTTTGTAAATATGTTAGCTGATTTGTTACAATCAGGTTTTGACCACTTTCCTGACTAATTTGGATAGTGGCATATATATAACAAGAATAAGAAAAGCAAGAAAAAAAAGCAAGAAAAAAATTGTGTAAAACAATCACTGATGAACATGTAAAAAGTATTTGAACGACATCATCAATCACTGGCTGAGAGTAAATGCTTCTAAAAGACTATCTTGCAAATAATTCGTTTCAGGATCTAAAAAATAGGTTTTAAAAAGTTTCAAGCTTTCATTTCGCAATATATTCGGGGTTAGAGATATCTTGGCATTTTTATACAAAGGGTTCAGCGTCGAAAGATCGCAGGATGTCCCGCCACCCATTACATCTTCATAGGCATAAACAATTTCGCCAATACCGCTTAATACTAGAGCGCCATAGCACATAAGGCATGGTTCGAGGTTACAGAAAACCGACACTTTATTTTTTTCAATATCTTTTTTATGGGCAATTTGTTGCAATGCGATTATTTCAGCATGATCTGTTTCGTTAATAATAGATCCTTTTGAATGGATTCGTGAACCTGACGCCAGAACCTTGTTTTGATAAACCATCACACATCCCACAGGAAATTCGCCTTTTGATAATGCTTTTTCCGCCAGGGTTAGAGCTTTCATCATAAAATATTCATAATTCATATCATTTTAATGCCTTTTAAATTTGCTTCATCGAAAAAATTGTCTGTAAAATTAACTTTCAAGCCAATGGCGATAGTTATCGTAATTCTCATCAATATGTTCCGTTTTAAATGAGGAAACTGTTTGATTGTATTTAAGATCGTTAAGAAAGAACATGTGTAACCTATTGCCAATTTGTTAGTATTATTTCCGATACTTAAATCAATTATAATATGCTCGGTTAAGTTCTTTCTTTACGATCTCTTATATACGGATTTTTCATCGTTTAAAACGGAATATATTTATGGGAAACAGTATATTTTTCCATAAAAAGCACAAATTTCATTATTAAGAAACTAAAAACAATAATCAAACATTTTTTTGCTTTACAATTCCGGCTTGACACATAATGTTTATTCCGCGTATAATTTTATAAATTTCCAAGATGGTTTGCAATTTTCAGCCATTTAAATCTAATTGCTCACTTCCTCAGATCACTTTTTGAGTTTGTAAATTTCTGATAACAAATCATAGACAGTTCATTGAGGCGGAAAGGAGGACTCAAATGAATATTCGGATAATCGTTACCCTCATGGTTGTATTGCTTTTTGCCGGATCTGCTGCGGCAGATGGAACAGGCGGACACCTTATAGAGGTGAACGGCAAAGTGTGGATACAGGCTCCAGGAGCCGATAAAAAAATAGCCAGATCGGGAATTACACTGGCGCCGGGAACAAAGATACTCACAGGTCCCGATGGGAAGGCGGAAGTATCATTAGATGATGGATCTATTGTGGTTGTCCAGCAAAATTCCTCCATGGTACTTTCAGGCATCAAACGTCAAAAGAAAAAGAAGACGTCGATATTGATTTTTTTCGGCAGAATCTGGAATAAGGTCTCCAAGGCTGTCGGAGGTCGGGCAGGATATGAGGTTAATACGCCTATTGTTGTGTGTGGTGTTCGTGGAACTGAATTCGAAACGGCTGTTGCTGACGACGGTTCTGTGCGTGTAAAAGTAGATGAAGGCACGGTCGGTGTGACAGGAGATGGAACAGATAAGACAGTCAATAAAGATCAGGAAATTGATGCTGATACAGAGGGAGTGGGGAAAGTTCGAAGCACCGAGGAAAAGGCCGATTGGGAGAAGTGGCAAAATGAAAAACGTGAGCGATTAAAGACCCAAGGCCGAAGTATTATGGATAATGTTAAAAATCGAATCATGGCTCGCAAGGAAAAGCTGGAAGCTCTCAGAGCCCAGCAAAAAAATATTGAAGAAAAACGTAAACTGGCCATAAAACGTGCCAAGGAGGGTGATAAAGGCGCCATTGATGAAATTCGGCAATATAACAAAGAATTATTAGCAATTGCAGATGAAATTGCCGACCTGGGTGATGCTGCCGGTTGCCAGTTTGGTCTTGTGGACCACTTTGGAGATCTGGCAATTGATCCCCGTTTTCAGATGATCGATGGAAAGTATGTTGAAGCCGAAGCAGCCAGCATGCGGCGTATTAAGGCAATGTTCGACAAGATGATTGAAGAAGGTACTGATATTTCCCTGGAAGCAATGGAGAAGATGCTTGATGAAATGAGTGAAGGCCAGAGAGGCAGCCTGAAATTTCAAAAGGGTTCGTCCAAGGACGATCTTTTTGGAGACCAGAAAAAAGAATGATGGCATCGTTCCAAGGCTCATCTACTGTGTTATATCCGTTTTTCAGGAACTCGACATACTGCATGTATAGTCTCGTCCCTGAAAAACGGCTACGCCTTTTTATCCCGCTGCTTTTTAGCGGGAGTATACGAGGTTCTTGACGATGCCATCAGGCGCTTAAATATATATTCTATTATTTTTCAATTTTGCTTGAACCTGGTTCCCGAATCCATTTTAGTCCACCGTTATCAACCCGCTTGCCAGAGCTGTAAAACCTAAAGGTAGTAGTGGTTCTTGAAATTCAGGTAATCTTTCAATGAAGAGGTTATACGCAACCCAAATTCCCTGGATAATTCCAAGAATTATCATTAAGAATCCAGCAAATTTTCTCATAAGTTCTTTCTATCCATTGCTTGTGAATACAACAAAGAATAAATCTAACTACGAACAACAACACCCGTCAATTTCAAATGCATAGATTATTCTTGACTCCATTTCAGCTTGCTTAGAAGAGATGTGCTCAAAGGGACTATCCACAACCTGCTTGGCAAGTTGCCCTCTATTAGGTATTGATTCTAACCCGCTTGAAATAACTTCATTTGTATAGCCATCAAGGATGTCTGCATCTTCACCGTTTGTGGCGACAACAATCGGGACCTGGTAGGGAGCCACCAGCCGTGATGCTGCCAGTACAGGCCGATGTCGGGTTACCAGTGAACCGGGGCTGTATTGTATTATCATGCAGATCTTATCCGACTGTGTGATCAAGAAATCAATCTCAACAACGGCCTTTTTTGTGTCTGCACTTACAGGAAGCTCGACGCGTGTTTTGATATCATTTTTAGTGTAGTCTTTATTTTGTACAAGGAGTCTTGCCAGTTTTTGCCTGTACCTCTCATCATGGGTATCTTGGATGGTTTCACCGGTGATGAAATCAACAAGCTTGCCAAGAATTAAGTGGTGGCCCGAATTCATTTTTAGAAATTCCCCTTTACATATTTTTATCTTTGAAATAATAAAAAACCATGTCGATTAGAAAAGAATTTGAAATACGCGAAAAAAATTTCATGTCGCCTTTTGGATGTTTAAGTGCCAACACAAAAGGCCGAGAAAAAAAAGAGGAGTTCTGTCCCGTTCGAACTGCCTTTCAAATGGACAAGGATCGAATCGTTTATTCAAATGCTTTCAGACGGTTAAAGCATAAAACCCAGGTTTTTCTATCCCCCTTGGGTGACGAATACAGAACACGCCTTACACATACCTTAGAGGTGGCCCAAATTGCAAGAACAATAGCACGGGCAATGTTTCTAAACGAGGACCTTGCTGAAGCCATTGCGTTGGGCCACGACCTCGGTCATACGCCATTTGGGCACAGCGGGGAAACCGCACTTCAGGAAATATTTTCCAGTGAGTTTTCTCACAATGAACAGAGCCTGAGAGTTGTCGAATTGTTGGAAAATAACGGGAGGGGGCTTAATCTTACCTATGAGGTTCGGGATGGAATTTTAAAACACTCCAAAGGGTATGGAAAAATAATCCCCGATGATCCAAATGACCAGGCATGCACCATTGAAGGGAGAATTGTAAGGGTTGCAGATATTATGGCTTATTTGAATCACGATCTGGATGATGCAATACGAAGCGGCGTTCTCACCTTTGACCAGGTACCTGATTCATGTGTAAAAACCATCGGCCGCACCCATTCAGAACGGGCGACAACCATGATTAGAGATCTGATTTTTTCAAGCGCGGAGAAAGACGGTGAGCTTCACTTGCGCATGAGTGATGAAATGTTTTCCGCCATGACAACCTTAAGGCAGTTTCTTTATGATAATGTTTACCGTTCTGCCCGTGTCCATAATGAGTTTGTCAAAGCTAAAAAAATTCTGTCCGAGCTTTTTTCCTATTTTCTGGAAAACGAAGGAATGCTTAATAAGGAACTTAAGGGGATGAAAATGGCAGACTCTATTTATAAAAACCAGCCAAAAGAACGATCGGTTTGTGATATTATCGCCAGCATGACAGATCGATATGCCATGAATCTTTACACCAAGCTCTTTTTCCCTTCCCCTGTGGTTTAAGTGATGCATCCGTCTTTGCAAAATTTAATTGCTCAAATTGACGTAAATGCTTTTTTAAAACGATTGGGTGCTATTTATTGCTCCATGGATTTAAAATACAGCCAAGTTGCTGCATATTATGGATTCAACTGTACAGGATGTGAAGATAACTGTTGCCTGACTCGTTTCTATCATTACACCGTTTTAGAATACCTTTATCTTCTTGAGGGATTCAATCATCTTGATACTGAAAAACAGATCAAAATTAAAGCCAGGGCACTCAAAGTAAGACAAAAATCGATTGCAGCCGACAAAAAAGGAACACGGTTTCGCCAAATGTGCCCGCTTAATACTGATGGCAGGTGCATACTCTATTCTTGGCGCCCCATGATATGCAGGCTGCATGGTATTCCCCACGAAATTCATAAACCCGGTTATGATATAATCCACGTACCCGGATGCGAAGTCTTTTCAAAGCAGCTCGGCACAACAGATTACCACAGGTTTGATCGAACGCCATTTTATATAAAGCTGGCATCTTTGGAAAGAGATTTGAAACAGGCCGCCGGTATCACAACAAAAATTAAGATGATGATAGCAGACATGCTGGTATAGTTGCGTGTTTAAAAGTTTTTTATTTTGCTTGTCAAGTACCTTCTAAGATGGCTCGATCATTTCTTTTCTGAATGCCGGCAATTTTGATAGCAGTCGCATTTAAATTCTTGCTTAACGATCTTATATACACTCAGACAGTTTCCTCGTTTAGAACGGACCATATTTATGAGAACGACTATAGTCCTTCCTGAGGTTGATTTAACCAGTGTAAATGATTATGATGAGATTCTGGAAGCAAACCGAAGTGAAGAAGGGAAAACATGGGACCTGAAATCGAAATCTGGATGGTAAGCATCCTACTGATTGCGGTACTGGTTTTGCTGATGACAGAAAAGATTACAGTTGACCGAACAGCAATCGGCATCATGGCAGTATTGGCCCTGACCGGCATCCTGACCCCTGAAGAAGTCGCCAAAGGATTTGCCAACTCGGCAGTCATCACAGTAGCAGCCATGTTTCTGCTCAGTCAGGGTTTGATACGTACCGGTGCAGTCGGTTTTATATCAGAGTCTGTGGTCCGGTTTTCAAAACGAAAGCATTGGCTGGGATTTATCATTATCCTCATGATAGTGGGGATTACATCCGCTTTTATAAATAATACACCTGTGGTGGTTCTCTTTATTCCGATTGTGATGAGCCTGAGCTGTGATTACGATTTCAGCCCGTCAAAAATGCTGATTCCAGTCTCTTATATATCGATTCTGGCTGGCACATGTACCCTGATTGGCACATCAACCAATATTATTATCAGTGATTTGAGCGCCACAGCCGGATACGGCGGGCTGAATATGTTTGAGTTAAGCCTGCTGGGTGTACCCATCGCAGTCTTAGGGTTTATCCTCCTCATAACGGCCGGGAACAAGATGATGCCCGACCATACTGCTCCGGTGTGCGAATTAAAAAACGGCGAACACTTGCGCTACTTAGCCGAGTTTAATATTCCTTCCAAGAGCGCTTATATTGGCAGAACCCCATCCGAAATCTTCACTGAAAAATATCCAAGTGTAAAACTGATTGAATTGGTCAGAAATTCTCATATCTTAGAGCCCTGTTGTGACTGGATTGAGCTGGAAGAGGATGATATACTGCTGGCCAAAGGATCTGCTGATGATCTGGTGGCTCTATTGAAAGACAAGCAGATCCAACTCCCCCACAGTGAGCGAAATCTTCATTTTGGTACCAATTTGGAGGATGATCTGGTGGTTGAACTGATCGTTCCGCCCCAGTCATCCGTTCTCCGAGACAGGCTGTTATCTACTGATCTTCAGAATGATCCCGATGTTCAGATCATTGGAATTAAAAGCCGGGGAATTCATTATTCGGAGCAAAAAATTAAAAATGCCACCATCCGCATCGGCGACATCATACTGGTTCGTTGTACAAGAAAAAAACTGGAACAGATCCGAAAGGGAAACGACTTTATCATCGTCGAGGACATCCACCATAACATAGTGGAAAAGAAAAAGGCCCGACTTGCATTTTTCATCTTTGCAGGTGTGGTGTTTTCCGCCACAATCGGCCTGACGGATATCATGATCAGCGCAATATCCGGTGTTTTTCTCATGGCTGTCACAGGCTGCCTGAAGCTCAAAGACGCTTACCGCTCTTTGCAAGCCGATGTTCTCCTTTTAATCGTTGGCACTATTGCCCTGGGCCAGGCTATGGATAAGACTGGAGCCAGTCAATTGTATGCGGAAAATTTTTTAAAGCTGTTCCATGGCCTGGAACCTGGATTTGTACTGGCTGGAATCATTATATTGACCAGTATTTGTACCCATATCCTGAGCAACAATGCCACAGCCGTTCTTCTCATGCCGATTGCCATATCTACTGCCCTCGCACTGGGTGTAAACCCCAAGCCTTTTATTATCGGAATCTGTTTCGGTGCCAGTGCCTGTTTTGCCACTCCCATCGGCTATCAGACTAATCTTCTTGTCTACGCGCCCGGTGGATACCGCTTCACAGATTACCTCAAGCTTGGAATATTCCTAAATCTTCTGGTCATCATCATGGCTTCGATATTTATTCCGTGGATCTGGCACTTTTAAGCTGTGAAAAATACTCGAAAGGTATTTTTTTCAACTAAATTGAAGGGTCGGGGAGTTTTTCGATCCTGGCTACGTTCGTCCGGGGAATGGCCTATACGCCCGCACAAGCCTTAACAAATGATTGAAATACTCCGTACACGCCCCCTATCTTTTGCGTAAAGCCCATACAGGCAGAGACGATCATCGCTGCCGTGGAGATCTGTCTGCCGGGGTTGGTTCAAATCTTATCTCAGCGAGATAGCTGCCGTCCGTCAGTTTCTCGATAGGATTGGTAAGGCTTGTGCGGGCGTATAGGCCATTCCCCGGACGAACTGCTAGCAATCATTAAAACGCAAACGGTTCAATAAAAAACTTTAAGGAGAAACTCCCCGACTCCTCAATTAAA
>CAJHXW010000046.1_pt1 | contig 15129 bp, 11 predicted proteins | sample 9198581 | NCBI WGS metagenome assembly CAJHXW01 (sample SAMEA7708328, study PRJEB35096) | sediment metagenome | biome: marine neritic benthic zone biome [ENVO:01000025]; feature: sediment [ENVO:00002007]; material: shallow marine sediment [ENVO:03000034] sea grass bed [ENVO_01000059] ...
TTCAGTCTATTTAAAGAGGGAAATGGCATCTAACCTTATGGGCGTCACCGATATTTTGAAGTTGAGGTGCTGAAGAAGGATCGCTGCACACTGAAGGTCTTCCTTTTGCTTCATATACCGGGCAGCGCGGAGCAAACCGGCACCCGGTATGAGGGCGCTGAAAATCAAAAACGCCCCAGGTCCCCTTCTTATTATCCGTAAGAACTTTGGCTGCTTCCCGGCTCTTTTTTTCAACAAGCGAGGACCAGAGTATGCTTGTGTAGGGATGGCGCGGTTCGTTCGCAATGTTGCCCGACATACCCATCTCGACAATCTGCCCAAGGTACATGACAGCCACTTTATGGCTGATTAGCTCAACAATTCGCAAATCGTGTGAAATAAAAAGATACGATAGCCCAAGATTCTTTTGAAGATCTTTTAGCAGGTTTACAACCTGAGCCTGAATAGAAACATCCAAAGCGCTTGTCGGCTCATCCGCAACGAGAAACCGTGCACCTACTGCCAGAGCTCGTGCAATTCCCACCCTGCGTTTTTCTCCACCTGAAAGTTCTCCGGAGAAGTTGGTAAGCTCGCTTTTGCTTAAATTTACCTTTTCAAGCAATTCATCGATTTCTCTATTAATTTCCGAGTTGCTCAGTTTGCGATGAACGGTAAGGGCTTCCTTTAGTATAGACTTGACGCGCATTTTCGGATTGAGTGCCGCGTCCAGGTCTTGAAATATCATCTGGATCTCCCGTCTGAAAGGAAGGAATTGACGGGGTGAAAGCTGGGTAATATCCTTTTTATCAAAAATTATTTTCCCGGATGTGACAGGCGTCAGCTTGAGCAAAGTTCTGCCTATGGTCGTTTTCCCACAACCGGTTTCGCCGACCAGCCCCATGGTCTCTTTTTCTTTAATGTAAAAACTGACATCATCAACAGCGGGAATAATCCGTTTCGATCCTTGAAATGGAGAAAAGAGACCACCTGGTTGAGTGTAGTATTTTTTTAGGTTCTCAACCTCTAGTATTGTTTCGGTCATAACTTTCTTTCGAATATGAATGAGTCGGTTAATAAAATCCTATCGACCATTTATTAATGATTTAACAAGTGGAAATATAATCATGTTCCTTTGATCGTAAAAACAAAGGTCAGGAATTATTATAGAGCCAGCACCTAATCTTGTGTTCGGAAGAAATATCGTCTAAGCCCGGCTCTTTGTGCTTGCACATCTCTTCGATTTTATCTGAAACCATGCTACAACGATCATAAAACCTGCATCCTGCAGGTATGTTAATTGTATCAAGAACGTCCCCTTCTATGGCCTGAAGATAACCTCTTTTTCGAATGTGCTCTTCGCTGGGGATGGATGCAAGAAGCGCCTTTGTGTATGGATGTTTACGTTTGTGATTGGGAGATAAAACATCCTTGGCAGGCCCATGCTCCAGTATGGTTCCGCCATACATGACTGCCACTTTGTCGGATAACTCCCTGATGACATTAATATCGTGACTAATGAGCATGGTAGTGACTCTTATGGTTGATTTCAGCTCAGCGAGAAGGTCTACAATTTTTGACTGTATGGTCGCATCAAGACCGGTTGTCGGCTCGTCGGCAATTAAAAATGCAGGCTCAGAAGATAGGGCCATTGCGATCATGGCTCTTTGGCACATTCCGCCGGACAGTCCGTAAGGGTTATTATTATATCTTAAACCTGGAGAGTCTATTTTCACTCTTTCAAGCCAGTGTAATGCCTGCTCCTTAGCTTCATGACGATTTTTTGTATCTGTATTCAGCATAATAGACTCGGTTATCTGTTTGCCGATTGTGATAAATGGATTCATTGAAATTTTCGGATTCTGAAAAATCATGGAGATTTCCCTACCGCGTATTTTATGCATGATACGGTCTATCTTTTTTAGCCATCCATTATTGTCCTTATAAACCTCCATTACCTTCCCGGAACTCATGTTGACCCTGATATAATTCCTAAGGTCCGGAAGCAGGTTTTTTTGAACACTTTCTGTATTAAATTCTATTTTACCGGTAATCACACCCGGCTTGGCACTGATCAGTCCCATAACCGACATGGCAGTTATGCTTTTCCCACTGCCGCTTTCACCAACAACACCGAGCATTTCACCTTTTTCAATTGCAAGGCTAATGCCATCTACTGAGCGGATGAAAGCCCGTTTACTCCTGGAGTAGAAGTATGTGCGCAAATCTTCGATGGCTAAAACAGGAACATTGCTCATTTCTCCTGTTCCCTCTCAAATATATTATTAAGACCGTCACCCAGGAGATGAAATCCCATAATTGTAAAAAGTATGGCAAGTGCCGGTGCTGTGGACGGCCAGAACTTGCCCTGCATGAAATAGTTAGCACCGGCCTGAACCATATTTCCCCAGGAAGGTGTGGGTTCCTGAACGCCGAACCCAAGGTAGCTGAGGCTGGTTTCCATGAGTATGGCTTCAGCCATTCCGAGTGTTGCCTGTATGATCAAAACGGACCGGCAGTTATGCCACAATATATGTTTAAAAATAATTACTCTGTTTTTCAAACCGAGAGAGGTGGCAGCCTCAATGAAAAACTTGCCCTTGAGGAATTGGATTTTTCCTTTTATGAGCGAGGCAACAACCGGAATATTTGTAATCCCGATGACAATCATAATATAATAGATATCGGGCTTGAAAGCGGCAACCATGAGGAGTATAAGAATCAGTCGGGGAAAAGAGTTTAGCAAATTGTTAATATAGGTAATCGACGTATCAAATCCTCTGCCCCAGTAACCGGCAAGAACACCGAACCAAGTCCCACAAATTATTGCTATGGCAATAGCAAGAAGGCCCGGCAGAAAATACGCTTGGATTCCGATAACAAGTCTTGAAAGAATATCCCTGCCCATAAAATCGGTACCAAGGATATGGCCGGAGGAAACAGGGGGTGCATTCATCGATTCGAGATTAATCTTTTGCGGATCAAAAGGAAGCAAGTCGAATGCACCTAAAGTATATGAAACGATAACAGTGATAACAATGACAATCCCGTAACTTATATACAAAAGGTTCATTGCCCCAGCTTTTTTCCAGAAGGATACATGCGAAAAACTACTTACCTTGATTTTATGCTGGGAATATCTTTTCATTTTTATTCTTGCGATGCCCTTGGATTTACGATAATATGCACAACTCGCTGAATCAAGCTTCCAAGGCGGACTATAATGGTTGCCATAAGGGTAATTCCCATGATAAGCGGATAATCCCTGTCCTGAGCAGCCTGCCATGCCATACGACCCATGCCCGGCCAGTTAAACACCTGTTCTACGACAATTGCTCCACCTAAAATAAACGAAATTTTTGACGCAATGATTTCAGTAATGGGAATTAAAAAGCCCTCTTTAAATGAATGTTTCCATATCGATGCACCCTTGGCACGGGCCGTCCGGATATAGTCTTCTGCAAAGACTCTTTCCATTTCATTCCGCAGATAACGGACTACTTCACTGATGGTGCCATTACCGACACCCAGAACAAATACAGGAAGTAAAAAATAAATCCAGTTGAATTTTTTTGACATGGCGCCAAAAGCAAGGGGAAATAAGCCGAACTGGTGCATGGAAATATATATAACGATATACCCGAGCCAGAATACCGGAATGGCTGAAACTACGTAAGTAAAAATAGTAGCCGGCCAGGTGAACAGCGTCATGCCCCGTCTTGCTGAAAAAATTGCTATGGGAACAGCTAACAAGAGTGTTACAAACATAGATCCCATGGTAAGATATATCGTATTTATTGTCACAAGGATAACTTCCCGCAGCACAGGGAGGCCGGAACGCGTGGATGTGCCAAAGTTTCCATGAAGCATATTATTTAACCATGACAGATACTGAGAATACCAGGTTTGAGGAACAACCATGGTCTCAGGAGCACCATTGGTTGCAGCTTCAGACATCATTTGTCCTTTTGCCATACTACTGAAAGGATCACCTGGTGATAAAAAAAGGATTATAAAAACAACGAAACTGACTCCAAGCAGTAAAAATGCAGCAATCAACAACTCTTTTGAAATCAGTAATGTGATGGGTCTGATAGAAGAAAGCTTCATGGTAATGTCATATGGAACTGTGCAGGGTATCTTTAGATACCCTGCATTTAATATGAAAGTGCTTTGGATGCATACGTATTATCGTTGTTCTGAGGTAGGTATAAACCAATCATCAGCAAATGAAAAGAACTTATATGGATGGATCGCCACGCGCCTTAATTTCTTGTTAAAAGCCGCGTAGTTCGTTAAAGTCCACAGAAATGTATATGGGTTTTCATCTGCGATAATCGCATGAAGTTTCCTATTTATGGTTCTTCGTTTTTCGTGATCAAGAGTAAGCTTGCTTTCAACAATAAGGCTGTCGATTTCGGGGTTGGAGTAAGCTCCGAAGTTGTTTTTCCATGGTCCGATTTCTGCCGAATGAAAGAGAGAAGAAATATCAGCGGAATCATCAAAAACCCAGGAAGCAAATATGATATCAAAATCATGCTTAAAGAAAACATCTTCCTTCCAGGCTAACCATTCTTTGAATTCTCCCTCGACATCAACGCCGATTTTATTTAGATAATTTTTAAAAGCAAGTACGACACGCTTTACAGCTTCACTCTCCTTTGCTATGGGGACTTTCAGTGTTAACGAAAGCTTCTGACCATCTTTTGCCATTATTCCATCATCACCTTTAACAAACCCGGCCTCATTTAATAGCCCAATTGCCTTTTCGGGGTCAAATTCAATTGGTTGAACATCCAGGTTGTAAGCCCAGCTCCCGGGAGCAAAGGGGCCGGAAATTATTGTTCCCTGTCCCTGGAAGAAGGAATCGAGCATTTCCTGCCTGTTTACTGCATAGGTAAATGCTTTTCTAACACGTTTATCGGCAAGAAATGGTTTTCGCATATTGTACCCAAAAAATGAGTATGACAGTGCATTATATGGCTGCATCACATAGCGCTTATCCCCCTGGATTTGTGGTATATCTCTGTGATTGACAAGTACAATCATGTCTATCGCATTAAAGAGCAGCGCCTGGCTCATGATATTCTGGTCAGCAAAAGGTCTTGCAGCAAACTTATCTATATGGGGACGACCTTTGAAATAGTTTTCATTTGCCACAAGTATAACCTCACGATCAGCAGTAATGTTTTTTAGCATATATGGCCCTGTCCCAATGGGCTTTTGTGCGAACGGATCTTCTCTGGAAAGAAATTCCGGGTTTTCAGGTCCGTTTTTCGGAATCACCTTGAAGCTGAATTTGGCAAGGGCATTTAAAATAGGCCTTTTAAGCGTAAACTGTACGGTATAGTCATCCATCTTCGTCACGCTCTCAATAAACTCATACCTGACCTTCATAGATGTGATTGTTTTCGGATGCATCATTATATTATATGTAAATATAACGTCGTCTGCTGTAAACGGTGCAGGCTCTTCCTCTTCTTTTGGATGCCACGTGACATCCTGTCTCAGGTAAAAGGTATAGAATGTGCCGTCCTCCGATATTTCCCAGCGTTCCGCCAGCTCCGGGACGATTTCCTGTTTCTCATTTATACCCACAAGGCCATTAAAAATGAGTTCCGTGATTCGCATGGAAATCATATCGTTACTGGTGATAGGATCCAAAGTGGTCGGCCTGCCGTATTCACCGTAATTTAAAGTCCCTCCATCCGGTTTCCCGTCGGTTTTTTGTCCTGCCCATGTCTGGGGCACCATCATGATAAACGCAAAAAAGAAAATCAATAAAAGAACACTCGGTAACCTTTTCATAATTACCTCCTCAAGGCTAATAGTGTGATACACTTAATCACTTAATTTTTTAGTTCCCCGACAAATCGGGACTTGAACTTTGATGAATTCGTACAAAGTATCGCCGATGAATGAACCCGGCTCCAACTGTTTCGTTGGCGCCATTTAAAATATTTTGATAAATCAAATTATCAATTATAAAATCTTTGCATCCCCTGCGCTCTTTTGTTCCATGGAATATACGCCTTGCATGGCAATCTGTATCTGGCGTACTGACGGAAATTGTTTACTTATTTCAAAATAAATTTCCAGTGCTTCCGAAAATTTCTTGGTCCGGTAATATGCCGTGGCGAGGCTGACAAGCATTGCCGGATCATTATATTCGATCTTGTTTTTATTGCCCTTATCTCTTCCCGCTTCCATATAGAATGCAGCCTTTATATAATCATTTTTATGCAGATGGTATCTGCCGAGGGCATAATTCACTCTGGCCAATTCCTTTCCCTCTCCAGTTTCAGTCAGAGCGGAAGCTTTATTCACTGCTTTATGGCAATCAACTCGAAGCCTGCTGCACGCAAGAAGGATATCTGAAAGCATGTAAGGATTGGTTGTGGCTTGTTCCATATCACTAAGCATGCGGTCTGCCTGAGCCTTATCACCTTTTAAGTAACGATTTTCAGCCAGGCTTACCTTTGCAGTGTTTTTGTACCTGGCAGGCATTTTGGCAGATAAAACAAACTGTTCAAAAACTTTGGTAGACTCGTCAATGTCTCCGAAGTAAGCGTTTGCTGTGCCAAGGTAATACAGAGCCGGACCCTTAACCTTCTCATCTGCTGAGGCTTTTTCCAGATACTTAATAGCGGCCTTTCCATAAAGCCTAGAAAGACTGCTAAGTAATGACAGATCATAGAATCTGATTGTTTTATTTTTTGCCATTACTTCTTCATGGGAAAAAGCTTTCAAATTTGCACTTTTTATTAGATCGAGTCCCTTTTCCACCTGTCCTGTGGCGGCATATACCCAAAGAACATTTTTAATCACCTGAATGGATGCGGTCTTACCTGATATTTTCACTGTTTTAAGTGCTTCATCGCATATCGCCAGCGGATTTTTCTTTGTGAGTCCGGCTTTACAATATGCCTTGGAAAGCTCTGAAAGCACGCCAGGATCTGTAGTCTTTATTGAAGACCATAGTTTTTCGGCCTTTTTGGGTTTTCCCAGTAAAAAATAAGAAACCCCAAGGCTAACTTTTCCAGCGGCTTTATCATTTGGTTTTGTGTTTTTTTCCGCAATAAACTTTTGTAAAATGGCTGCCGCCTCTTCGGTTTTTCCCGCCTCCAGGTATGCCTGCGCTAAATATAATTTTACCAACCGACTTTTCGTTTTGCCCGAAACAGCATCGAGTTTTTTAAGGTAATCAAGGTGTACGGATATGGAAGTGCGGCCAAGCTCGCTGTATAATCTGGCGCTCGAAAGACACACCATACCCAGGCTCAGATATACAGTGCCTTCCTCGCCAGGCTTGAGTGATGGCAGATATGAATAGAGGAGTCTGCCTGCATCTTCATACAGGTGCTTTTTGTAAAGTTTCATTCCGGCTTTTACAGGGCTTTCCGCATAAGACAAAGATCCTGTAAAAAAAACAATTGTCACGAAAAGCAACACAGCTTTTTTCATACCTGCTCCTTAAAATATGTAGGAGTTATTTCTTCAGTTCGGCAATATGGCAATATATATATGATCCCACTGTTCAATCTGGGCCCGAAATGCAATCGTTCCATCAGATGAACAGGTAATATCGTGGTTCATTTTTGTTGTTGTCTTGAGACCCGCATAAGTGTTTTCATCAATATTAACAATATAAATCGGGTTATATGCCTGCCGGTCATTTTTTACATAAATAATTCGCTTGCTGTCCGGCAGCCAGGCAGGTCCGCTTTCTATATCCGGGATAACATTTGTTGCCACTACCTTTGCATAGAGTTCTTCACCTTCAGTTGGGTCGGAACCATCTGCAGCTATCACGAAAAGAGCCCACACCTTTGGGTCTTCCTGCAAATTATAGTTGGAATAGAAGGCTATTTTTTTCCCATCTGGAGACCATACCGGTCTCAAGTCATCATAGGACCATGTGGTGAGAGCCTTTAAAGTCTCTGCAGGCTTTGTGATATCGTCAATTAAATAAATATCATGATTTTCATTAGAGCCGTATATCATGGCTATTTTTTTCCCATCCGGTGACCATTGGGGATAAAGATATGTTTTTTCCCCATTCGTCATTTGAATCGTTTCTTTTGTTTCAAGCTTCATCAGGTATATATTCGCTTTTCCGGTTCGGCCGGAAACAAAAATCAATTGATCGGCTGCAGGAGACCATTGCGAGTGGCTATCTTTTTCATCATCTTCAGTTAATCTTATTGTTGCTTCATTACCCAGCTGTGGTAAAAGATACAGGTCATAGTTGCCGCTTCCACCGTTACTCATAAACACCAGGCTTTCTTCCGTCGGTGACCAGCTTATTCCTGAATTATAGCTGATATCATCTGTAATGCCCGGGAAGAAAAAATCCATTTCCTCATTTTTTTTGTCAGACAGCTTGTTGTAAATCTTTTGAATAATAACACCATTTAGCCCGGAAACGATGATTTCTCTTTTATCTCCTATGCTCCGTTCAAATGCGATCTTTTTTCCTGATGGAGACCAAACAGGATTTGAATCATTATGTCCGGCTTTAATCTCAACGAGCTTTCGTACATACAAAGGCGCTATTTCGTCTAATTCTTTGGGAACTTCGGTTTTTTGCCCAGCATCCTGCTCCGCTGTTTGAGGTTTTTCTTCCCCTGGTTTTGATTCATCAGCATTTTCATCATGGCTGTCTTTTTCAGGTTCAGGCTCTGCCTCTGTTGGAGCCAAGGTTTTCTCTGCTTCCTCAAGGCTTTTGGATTCAACAGCCTGCTCAACTATTTGAGATTTATCTTCACTTAAGTTTGTCTCTTTAATGAGCATTTCCGGTTTATCTGTCATAGCTTCAGGCTCAGGCTCAGAACCAGGCTCAACAACTTCAGCAGACCAGGTAGATTCCTTTCCTTCATTTTCTGATTCTTGATTGCCAACACTTTCTGCTTTTTCATCCGTCCCAGGGGTGGCAGGCGGGGCATCTGCAGATATGCAGTTGGTAACAACCAGTACTACCCCAAGAATTATTAAAATTAAAATTTTGATTTTCATTAAAACACCAAACTGTCACGATTCCCCTAAATCAGGTCCTTTATCTGCCTTCGATGCTTTTCGGCTGAATTACGAATTCGTAAAAAGGAACTTTTACCTTCAAGATTTTTTGGAAAAAAATCAAAGTATTCTTTCCACGCCCGATCTGCTTTAGGGAGAAGAGAGCCCTTTTTAGTTATCAAATAAAGCTTGTGATATGAAATTGCATTGTAGTAGTAAGTGTCGTGAACGGCCTCGTCAAATTCGAGATTTGGGAAAAACCGAATATTCTGCTTTGCAACTTTTAGCTTTTCTATCGCTTTTGCAAAATTTCTGGCAGCAGCCCGTTTGTCTTTTTGAACAAGCTGATTCCCTTTTTCATAATAAGCGTGCCCCAGGTTAGTATAGGTAACAGCAAACTGCTTATAGATGACTTGCCGGTTCTCCGGAAGTGAGAGCACTTTTTCAAATTCACGGATTGCCAGATCATAGTCTCTCTTTTCATCCATCGACAACTGGGCAAGTCTGCAATGAGCTCTAGAAAAATCAGGGCTCTGTCGTTCAGTATTCTTATAGGCCTGGATCGCCGCATCGATGTTTCCGCTTTGTTCAGCCATTTTCCCTATTTTCATGTAGTCTTTTAGAAATATAATCTTGTTATCATCAAGATAATCCATCTCCGACTGGTTAAATTCCATAATCTTTTCCCAGTCACGGAATTCACCTCCAACAGAGAGCTTCACCTTGCGGAATCCAAAATTCACCGGGATGCCGTCCACTATAGGTGTTGTGCCTATTTCGACACCATCGATAAAAACAACGGCTCCGGATGGTACGGAATCGACCTTGAATAAGGCATTGCTGATATCAAGGGTAAATTCTTTTATCTCCTTGTCTCTGTCCACACTAAAAGTTTCCTTAAACGGCTTATAGCCGTGTCGGGACAATAGAATATCATGTTCTTCATAGAGACGTACCGGCACTACAACCTTACCGTTAGAACGGGTGGTGCCTACCCAGGTATTATTAATGTAAACATTAACTCCCCAAAGTGGTTTCGCATCAGGCTCAAGTCCGCCTCTTGCCAGTAAAGTAAAGGAATCCTTTGCAGCTGCTTTTTCCTCCTCGAGATATCTGCGCCGAACGATCATGTCTCCAATGCTGATTTCATCACCCTCATTTAAAGCAACGATTTTGACCCATGAATTTGCATCTTCAGTCTCTTTGACTTTGAGCGTACCGGCTTCACGAAAACCGGTAAACTTTCCTGAACTGTTCGAAGTTGCGGCCATATAACTAAACTCGTTGCCCCGTCTGATTTTAAAGTCGAGCTTGCCGAGGTTTAATCTGTAACGATCTTCTTCAATGGCGTCAATTACTCCTTCAAATGGAAACTGGTCTATAATATTTTTAACTACAAGTTTTGCAGTATTTTTAATATTCTTTTTCTTTCTAACTTTGTTTATCTGGCTTAAGATTATATTTCCATCGGCGGTGTTAACAGTGGTTTCAATTGTTATTCCGGAGTCGTCCTTTGTCACACTTCCTGAGATAATCATATCGACTGTTCTCATCAGTCTGGTTTTTTGCCAGCCTTTTGTCGAAACCGTTTCCATATCAAGGTTTACCCGTGACATCCTATCTCTAAGCGCTGCCTTGGACACCTCGCTGAAACTTGAATATATAAACATGTTGTTGCTTATCGCTTCTTCTATCCTGTTTAAAACTTCTGATAAATCTTCTTCCGGTGAATTATTTATATAACCGTAAATGCCAACCTTAATTGGTTTTGGCTTTTCAGGATAGAAGAAACGGTTAATCGTCTGCCTGCCTTTTGCAGCAATGGACGTTTCCCATTTGGCAGGTATATAGCCAGGCGCGGAAAGTGTCAGTTTAGCCTCTCTGTCAATCCTTCCTTTATACTTAAAGGTTAACGCACCTTTGGAATTGGTCTTTCCTATCTGTTTCCCGTTAACTTTTACGATGACACCGGAAACAGGTTTGAAAATACCATATGAATATGTGCGGGTTATAACAGATACCCTGGATTTGATTCTTTTTGATGGCTTGGCCTTTGCCCTTGGCGGAGTTTTTTTCCGTGCCGGGGCCTTTGCCGGAATCGTTTTTTCTACAGACACGACTTCGACCGGAGCCTTTTCTACAGGTTTGGCAACTGCCACCGCTTCTTTCTCTTCTTCCTTTCCGGTAAGAGGTACTTCAAGAATTTGACCTGGCTGTGCTCTTACCTTTCTGTGCCAGGAAATAAATCCATTTTTACTGATTTTCAGGTCCAAGCCTTTTTCAGGCAGACTCTGATAATTGTATACAAACTCACCGTTTTCATCTGTTTTTGCACCTGATTTTCCGTCTATGCGGATAGATGCACTCTCAATGGGATACCCGTTTTCTGCTACAAAGATTGTAAAAAATTTTACAGCTTTCAGGTTTGCTCTGAACTTGTATGTGTCAACAACACCGTCCTTGGGGAGTTTCAATACGAAGGAATCCGTCCATGGCTCAATATTATAACCCGTAACCTTCTTGAGAACAGACACATGGATCTCTGAACCGGGCTGTTTTTTGATCCTTTGTGAAAAATATCCGCTACTGTCAGTCATTCCAAGTTCGCCGCCGTCCATTACAACCTTGGCATCTGACGCAGGCTTGCCGTCCAAAGCAACTTTTACCTGCAACTCAAATTCAGCCTTTTTTCCGGTTTCACAGGCAAAAATCAGAAAAAAAGACAGCAGAATAAATATTAATCTTATTATTTGCTTTACCATGGTATATACCTCCTAAAAACATTGCCGACTAATGGTACCATCGGTTTCGAAATAAGTTTAATCCGGGCATGAAACCTGTTACTTTTCCTGCCCGAAGATCAGACTAAGCGATAACCGAAAACAACATTGATTTTACATTACATTCCGGGTGGTCGGATATTCACTTCACCGGGATTAATAATCTTATCCGCATCAGAAGAAGCACCCTCAATGGTTCTACGCTTGCCCTCCGGTATCTTTTTTAACTGGAACTTAATTTTTTCACGCGTGCTGCCTTTCATTTCTACGGTCCGCGTTTCAGTGTCAAAGCCAATCCTTGTGGCTTCAACTTTATAAGTCCCAGGAACGATGGCCTCTTTTTCAGATTCAAACTCTCCTTTTTCATCTACGACCACTGAATGAGAGGCTTTTTCCATCTTGGCAGTGGTATTTATCATATTTATTACCGTACCTTTTGGATGTTCGCTTTCAATAGGTTCCATTTTGTCATTAACCAGCTCAACTTTGCCATATATTTTTGCCGAACAGGCCGCTGTCAGTGATACTAAAACAAAAAGCAATAATAAGAGATATGTTCTATATTTCATGATTCACTCCTCCTATATTTTTAGGAATACCGAAAAATTTCTACACTACATTCTCATTTGGTATAATTATAATTTTTGATATGGATACAAATATCATTTTTTTACAATGTTTTGGTCCATCCGGATATTTTTTAAATCTGTAAATGCACATTTTCCCTTTGGCTTGACTAAAAAAGATAAAATTTTAGCTGCTGCAAAGTTTCATTATCAGGTTCTCTTATTACAGCACCTATCCGGATTTCTTTGTCTTTTTCGATTATACGTAATGTGTCGCACTGAAAATGGAGTTGGTCTTCGATTTGCGGAAGATGAAATGAAAGCTTAAAATGTGGCAGATCTTTAGGTGTACTTAATTTTATATCGGATTCTCTTTTGAAGCTTACCAAAACACCTCCCATGGCAATATCCAAAATTGCGCATTCATATGTCTCTGTTTTTCCTTGAGCTTTGAAAGTCATTGTCGCGGGAAGTGTAATATTTTTTCGCTTAAATCCCCGACGATCCTGAAATCCACGCCGGTCAGATCCGATTTCCGGTAGCTGGAGGTATCGCTCATCTTCCAGGTAATCAAGGATGATTTTATCGAGAAGAGATGCCACTGTTCGCCGCTCCTTCTGTGCAGCTCGCTTGAGAGATTCACGAACTAAGATGCTCATCCTTATGCTGTAGACAACATCTTTTTTCATCATAGTGGGACATGGTATGGCATTTGTAATACGATGTCAAGACAATTATAATTATTTTTTACTCCATATCCTTTTATTGGTAAAAAAAGAATTAACTTAAGTTTTTAGGATCATCTCCAAAAGAGCTGGAGTGCTCCTAAGGGGCCAAGGGGTCAATCCGCCTGAGGCGGAAAGGGTCCAAGTGAATGAACACAGCTTGATACCAATGGCATAAGCACTTATGTTTTTCGGTGATTTTCACTCGAACCCTTGACCCCTCGAATCCTGATCAATCGACCAACTCTTTGGGAGATGATCCAGTTTTTTAAATACGGTTATACTGGCCCATATAGGAAAATAATCTTGAGATTTTTTACTTAGTATAATATTATCGATAAATAAATTCTTACGAAAACATAGATGTATGGATAATGATATGAGTGGAATCGATACGATTAATATTAAAACGACCATTAGCGAATCTGTAATAGATGTATTCGATACAATGCTTTCCCTGGAAGCCAAGATTTCAGAAGCGGGCGGAGAAGCTTTAGAGAGCAATCGATTTATGGGTACGGTTAAATTCACCGGTGAGGTGGTTGGAATCGTAACTATTCAGATGAGCTATGATTTTGCCCGCATCATGACAGCTTCCATGCAGGGAATAAAACCTGAAGAGATTGAAGATGATGAGGAAATCAAAGATTTGCTCGCAGAATTGAGCAATATCGTTGGTGGCAAGCTAAAGTCAGCCTATACTGACATCGGTTTATTTTGCAAGCTTACGACGCCTTCCATTACAACAGGAAGTGATTTTACGATGCAATCTCTGAACATGGATAAATATGAAAAGCTGGTTTTTCTCAGTCAGGAACATCCGGTTATCGTTGAAGTGGTTGTCAAACAGGGCAAAGCCGATTCCGATTTAAAAGCATCTGCTGAAAAAAAGGAACGACCACCAATCGATCCTGAAAAATTTAAAGCCATTGACGTTAAGGCTAAGGTTACCCACACGGTAACGGATATTTTTGACACCATGCTTTCAATGGATGTTAAGCCCGCCGAAAAGGTTTCCAAGGAAAGCGTTAAAGGCCTCCGTAATGTAGGTTCAGTCAACTTCGCCGGAGACGTAACGGGAATTATAAACTTTCAGGTCAGTAACGAACTTGCCCGTTTAATGACTGCATCTATGCTTGGTATGGAAGAGGAAGAACTCGAAGGGCAGGAAGAAATCAACGATTTGATTGCAGAGATCAGTAATATTATAGGTGGAAACTTAAAGTCGTCTTATTTGGATATCGGAATGATCTGTGAGCTTTCAACACCTTCAATTACAAAGGGGAGTGATTTTGTAATTGAATCTTTTGATATGTCAACATATGAGCGGTTCGCTTTTAAATCGGATGAGCATGATATTTTTGTGGAAGTCGGAATAAAAGCCACCGATATTGTTCAGCCGGAACCTGTAAGTAAAAAGGATATACATTATTCTGTAGATGATGGGGATGCCAAAGAGGATAAAGAAGTAAAACCGCCTGAAGCTGTAAATGACAGAAAAACTGCGGATGACAAATCTGCTCAAGCAGATGAAAGGATAGAGGATTTAAACGTTGATACAAGCGGTGAGGCAACCGGAGCTGCAGGAAAAATAGATGACGTACGCACTATTGCCGGGAAAAAGGCTGATGATGAGACGGGTGATATGAAAACATTAGGTGCTGCAATTGATAAAAAAGCCGCCAAAGCTGCAGAGCACTTAAAGCCCAAAGATAAGACCACTGAAAAAGAAGCCATTAAAGAGGCTGAGCAGTTAAAGGAAGTTGATGGGGCAGTTAATCTGGACGTCATTCTCGATATACCTTTGGAGATAACGGTTGAGTTGGGCCGAACGAAGATACCAATACATGAACTGTTGGAGATCGGTCCCGGTTCCGCTGTTTCCCTGTCAACCCTTGAAGGTGAACCGGTGGATATACTGGCAAATAATACTTTAATTGCAAAGGGAGTGGTGCTGGTTAAAAACGAAAAATATGGAATTCGAATAACAAAGATTACTAGCAGGATGGATCGAATCAAGAGCCTGGTATAATCCATTTTGTCGCATTCGATATTCTATGTCACAAA
>CAJHXW010000029.1_pt1 | contig 15121 bp, 13 predicted proteins | sample 9198581 | NCBI WGS metagenome assembly CAJHXW01 (sample SAMEA7708328, study PRJEB35096) | sediment metagenome | biome: marine neritic benthic zone biome [ENVO:01000025]; feature: sediment [ENVO:00002007]; material: shallow marine sediment [ENVO:03000034] sea grass bed [ENVO_01000059] ...
GTTAAGAAAGAACTTGAATGCAATCTGGTTATTTTGTTGAACTAAATCTAAAACTAAAATCAATTATAATATGCTCGGTTAAGTTCTTTCTTTACGATCTTTTATATACGAGTTTTTCATCGTTTAAAACGGAATATATTTATGAGAAACAGTATAAATAGGAGTGACTATAGGATCAATCATTGTGTGAAAATATTTAAACAAGAGAAGATGAATCCAGAAAAAGAAAACGATCACAGGTTAGGATTCAATATCCGGGTGCCTGATCTTCCTGTAATAGGATTGAGAATGATAAATGGCTGCCAGAGGATTATGCCCTGTGACCCGATCTTTTACAGCCAACACAGTGGTGGGAATATCCGTAAATTGTAAAAACAAGGAATCATGTCCCACACACAATCCCAGTAAGATATTAAAATCGACCTGCTCATGGGTGAGGGCCTTTGCCTGGAATATGGGGTTGCACATGGCTTCATCCGTGCCTTTGTATATCTTTTCATCATCTGAAATACCTACCATATCTTTTGAGCTGTTACCGGCTTTACAGCATACAGAGACCGCTTCAAACCCATATCCTGTGAGAATTTCTTCAACAATTTTTGCTTCCATTGTCAATCCGATGCAAAAGGCAAGGCCGATGCGTTTATACCCCATTTTCTTTGCAAATTCACAGGTTTCAACAATCCGTGTTTTAGTTGGCTGCATAATATAGGGTTGCTGATCCCGGTTGGCATAGCATTCTGCTTCCTGTAAAGACGCCTTATAAGCAAAGTCATTGATTTTTTGGGATTCATACTCTTTATTGGCCTCTGTTAAAACATCTTTTCGTGTCAATGTGGGACACCCCTTTTGCCCTTTGCCTTTATCTGAAAAACAGATTCTTTGGGGAATCTCCACTGCACAAGATGCACAGGAAGGAGAAACCCTCTTTTTTTCATCTTTCATCTTTTTCTCCAGCTTTAAGTAATTGAGGGGTCGGGGAGTTTTTCAATCTCTGGTCGGTTCGTCAGGGGGATCACCCATTCGCCCGTACAACCCTTAACAAATGAGCACCGAACTCCGTACACGCCCCCTATCTTCTCAGTTAAACCCATACAGGCAGAGACGGCCAACGCCACCGCGGGATTCTGTCCCTTGGGGCTGGTTCAAATCTAATTTAAACGAGATAGCTGCCGAACGTTCATGTCAAGATAAGATTATTAAGTCTTGTACCGGGCAAATAGGCGATTTTCCGGACGAATCTTAGGCTTCATGCTTCATTGTATCCAGTCTGGTATGAAAATTTATGAAAAACAGTACATACCTCAAAAATCATATGATGACTCACGCCCGGATCAATCTAGACATGAACTATTTTGGCAAATAAAAAAGGCAGTACCAAATATAGCCCTGCCTTTACAATCACTTTTTCTATTTTTTTTACCTTTTTAACTTATCGTAAACTCTTTCCTCCCTGTATGACTCTCAATTTTGGTCGAACGAGCTTGGAATGGTCAACCGGATAACAAAATTCGGCGCCCATTGCAAAACGGTAAAAAACAACCGCATCGTGTATTTCTTCACACCATACCACCTTTACATGGTAAAGTTCTAATCCTGAAAAACGAGTTGAATGATTATTTTCAATATAGATCTCTGTCCCCGGACGGATCGGAATATCCGATTCAAAATAGATTCCGCTGCTGCTCTGATTATATATTGTTGCTTTATTATATTTTATTTCACTGCAATTGTTAAAAACAATCGGGACTTCATTTTCAAAACGTGAACACCTTCTTTGTTCAAATTTTGGATACATTCTAAATTTCCTTTATTAAATATATCTGGATGCTTCCCGGCGTTCAGTGCCTTTCCTTATTGCTCTTAAATGTCGCAGATTTCTGCGATCCGATGCGCTTTTTTAAAATCTGTAAGATCTTTTTTCCGGAAAATGATTCACGCCGGAACTTCTGTGCCTGTCAGTTACTGAGCGCCTACCACCGTGATCATCTAAATTAGCTAACATCTTGTCTGCCAAATCTTTCTGATTTTATTTTTAGTATCACGAATGATGCAAATAATTGATTGTGCTTCCCAAAATGCCGTTATTTTCTCCGGTGCTGCCTTTCTATTGATAGTTTCGCCAGCCCACTGAAAAGATGCACGCGCATCCGAGAAGACTATTTCATATTTTTTTGTTTCTCAGCGCTTTTCGAGCATTTCTACAAAAAAACTTGCGTTCTTTGTGCTATATACCAATGGCGACCCCAAAGTATAAAAAAAGCATTAAAACGACGAAAAGCGCTAAGATTGTTGAAATTAAAATTTCTTCCACCATCTGATTCCTTGTTTGGATCTTGTACATTCAGTTTTTTATAAATCCATTCAAACAGCAATTGTAATACATATGTAATACACTACTAAGCACAAACCGTGCCGAAACGTTTAATATTTTGCTATTGGTTATAAATACAAACAGATAGACCGCTAAAGGCAAAAAAAACTGATTGTTTCAAAGCCCGATTTTGTGAAATAAATGCCTCAATTTTTATGAAAATGATTTCATGTTCATGATCGCGTCAATTGTCCGATACACTCTACCCTTCATGCAATAAGCACCATGTCGACTTATGGACAAATCTAGGATTATAAAGCCTTTCTAATTTACATAATACAGGATGATATGTTATCAAATGGCGTTGACTATATAAATGGGTGTGATGTGGCAATGCACCTATTTTCCAATACCCCTATAGAAGAGGAGGAAATATCTTGAATCTTGAAATATTTGAAAAAATGGATTCGCCTCAGTTGCGATCTTATATCGAGTTTCTGCTCCACCATTACAGGGTCATGGATGCCTTCTGGTTTATCAATGTGGCGGAACGATTCGATCAGCCCACCGCAGAACGAATTAATGAACAGGTCTGGGGGCGTATTCCCGCCATGGCAGCCAAGGATCTTTTGAAAAAATTTCACATTGACGAAAAGGGCTTAAAGGGATTTGTCCAGGCATTGAAGTATTTTCCGTGGTGTATCCTGGTGGGGTACGATATTGAAGAAAGAGAAAACGAGGTGATCATTAACGTGCCTTCCTGTCCGACACAGGAAGCGCGTCTGCGACGGGGACTGGATGAGTTTGTCTGCAAGGACATGCATAAAGGTGAGTTTGCAAGTTTTGCCGAAGCCATCGATCCGGGGATACAGGTTGAATGTCTGTTTGCACCTCCTGATCCACATCCTGATGATATGTTTTGCAAATGGTGCTTTACCTGCAATTAAATGTTTCAAGTTCTAGGGGAATCTAAACAGGTGATAACTCCGACACCCATCTTCTTCTTTTATACGGTTTCTCATAAATATATTCCGTTTTAAACGATGAAAAACTCGTATATAAGAGATCGTAAAGAAAGAACAGACCGAGCATATTATAATTGATTTAACTATCAGAAATAATACTAACCAATTGGCAATATGGCACACAAGTTCTTTCTTAACGATATCTAATACACTCAAACAGTTTTCTCTTTTAAAACGAAACATATTTATGGAAACTACTATAAAAGGATAAATTATAATGGAAAAATACAAAGAGAGTATACTGGGCCGCACCGGCCTGCGAGTTGGGCGATTGGGATTGGCTGCCAGTTATGGCGCCCCTGCCAAAGCCTTCGAGGAGGCGTTTGAAAAAGGCTGTAATTATTTTTATTTGGGTTCCGGCCGGCACCGGGCAGGCATGAAACAGGCCATTATAAATCTTTGCCGAAAAGGTCTTAGGGACCAATTGGTGGTTGCCATCCACACCTATGCCAGATCCGGCCTGCTGACAAAATTTCTTTTCAGGAAAAATCTGAGATCGTTGGGTCTGGATCAGGCCGATATTCTGATTTTAGGCTGGCACAATCGCCGACCTTCGCCCAAGCTTGCCGACCGGGTTCTGGCATTGAAAAAAAAAGGATTTTTCCGATTTTTAGGTGTGTCGGGACACAATCGCACCCTTTTCCCGAAAATGGCAGCAACCGGCCAGTTCGATCTGTTTCACATCCGATACAATGCGGCCCATCGTGGCGCGGAAGAAGAATCTTTTCCTCCACTGACGGGCGACGGTCGACCGGGCATCGTTACCTATACGGCCACCCGCTGGGGCCAGATGTTAAATCCCAAAAAAATGCCTCCTGGTGAATCCGTTCCGATGCCGAGTGATTGTTATCGCTTTGTGCTGTCAAATCCGTCGGTAGATGTTTGCCTTTGCGGACCCAAAGACGCTGATCAATTACGCGAGGCTCTGCCGGCTCTGGAACTGGGCCCCTTAAACGAAGATGACCTGGAACGCATGAAACGAATCGGCGATCATGTTCGTAAGACCACAAGAAAGTTTTAGATTGTCCCTATTTGCTTTCTTCGTAGTGCGCGATGCGGCTATCCCAATATTGATTGGCTTGTTTAATATACATGTCTTCCGGTATGAAAAGCTGCTCTATCTTTTTTGCGGTTGCATCAGAGATTTCCATGTTTTCAACGACTTCCTGGCCGGCCTTCCTAACATTTTTCTTATACTCATCCACGATGGGGCCAAGGGGCGTTTTTTCACCCATTTTCAGCAAAATGGCCTCGCCTCTGTAAATCTCAAATAAAACTTCCGAATATAGCTCAACGGCCAGACGGTTAAAATACCGGCTGACGAATTCACCGCTTTTCTGCTCCGGAAAAGCACCCGTGGCAATCAAACCGAATTTGGGGTATTTATGATGCTTTTTTACATGCCCGGTATACCCATTCTCCATTTTTACCAGGCGTGGGTCGATAATCGGCATCATTCGGTCAAGAAAGGTCTTCATGATCCCTGTCACATTATGAACGTAAACGGGTGTTGCCATGATCACCAAATCCGACTCCATAAACTGCTTGAGAAGCTGTGCCATATCATCCGGTATGACACATTTGCCAGGGGTCTTGGTCCAGCATTTCAGGCAGGCCATGCATGGCCTGATTTCCTTTTCCGCCAGAAGAACGATATCGACCTTTGCGCCCGACGCCTTGGCTCCTTCTGAAAACGCATCGATTAACACGTAGGTGTTCCCTCTGGTTTTATGTATGCTTCCGTAGAAAATGGTTATTTTCACAACGTCGTCTCCTTTTGCACTTTAAATAAAGAGAATTGCGTGCCATTCCTTATACTCCAACCATATTTGTCAAAGTGTAAGACGCGGCACCCATCTTTCTGCTTTAGTATTAAATTGTTAAGCTCTTCTCCAAAGTTTAACAAATTGTTATCATTGCATTAAATCAATTTAGTCGTGCATTTAACCGGTTCATCTATTAAGAAATTTTTTATCATATTTAGTGACACCTCTCTAATGATGATAATATTATTATAAGCGGGCAGATAGGTTTTTTCCAAATTGAAAAAAACAAGGAAAACGATGAAAAAGAAAAATTTAAAAAATGCCCCAACCATGGCGAAACGGTCTGCGATGATTATGGCTGCGGTCATGTTTTTTTTTGGATTTTTTGCGGGCGCCGCTTTTGAATTTTTTAAAACAGATTCGGCTCCGGGTATTGCTTCCAATTCAGGCACAGCCATTGACTTTGCGCAAAAGGTGAACGCTCTTGAGGCTGAAGTAATCAATCATCCACAAAATACGAATGCATGGATTCAACTGGGGCATGTCTACTTTGACACGAAAATATACGACAAAGCCATTCACGCTTACGAAAAAGCACTCAAACTGAATCCGAATAATGCGAACGTGTTAACTGATCTGGGCATCATGTATCGTCGCAGCGGCCAATTTCGCAAGGCGGTTGAAAAATTCGATAAAGCCGTCGCCGTCGATCCTAAACACCAAAACGCCCGACTCAATAAAGGGATCGTATTGATGCACGATTTGGGCGATCGTGATGGTGCCATTCGAGCCTGGGAAGATCTGCTTAAAATCAATCCCTTTGCCATGATTGGTAACAACCAGAGTGTGGATCAGATGTTACAGCATTACAAGGAAGGCCACGATAAAAACACCTCCAATTGAGGGATATAGTCGTTGTCCTGAATATATTCCGTTTTAACCGATGCAAATGGGCAAACAAAGCAATTTATGCTCCGGAATATCCGGAATGTGGTCTTCGTAAATGGATTAAATCCGATCGAGGGGTGATTTGTAAAACTTCTGCAAAGCCAGACAGGCGGCACCCCTGGCCCAATCCGTATCCTGCCATTTCTGAACCACAATTTCGACCCCCTCTAACAACTCCCGGTTCGTATGAATGCGAATCGCCTGATGCAAGGAATCGAACATAAGATTTCCCGCCCTGACCCCTTCACCGGAAATGATAATCTTTGCCGGATTGAAGATCTGTATCAGCCCGGACAGACCGGTGCCTAGAAAATACCCTGCCCGCTTAATTATTTTCATAAGTGACGGTTCACCGTCCCGGGCGGCGTTGATGACATCCTCGATGGTCAGATCGGCATCCTGGGGATTGTCCCATTCCCCGGTTTTACGTGCAGCCCGGGCGGCCTTCAGGATGGAAAAATCGCTGGTATAGGCCTCTACGCATCCTTTTTTCCCGCATCTGCAGCGTGCGCCATCCGGATCTACGATTACATGGCCGAACTCCGCGGCAATACCGCGCGCACCCCTGTATATCTGTCCGTTTACCACGATCCCCATACCTATGCCGTCTTCAATGGTGACGACCAGGAAATTATCCGTTCCCTTTCCTTCTCCAAACCATTGATGGGCAAGAGTTACCGTATTGGAATCGTTCTCGATGTACGTGGTAATCTTGAATCTTTTCTGGATCAGGTCCTTTAAAGGGACGTCCCCGGTTTTGTAAAGGGGGGTCCAGAAACAGGTACCGGTCCGGCTGTCCACAAAACCGGGAATGCCGATGCCGATGCCGGAAATTTTGTCCATGCTCAACCGCGCCTTTGCCACACAATGCCGAATGCCCTCTTCTATGAGATCGGCCACGAATTTAACGGGCCTTTCCTTGGTGCGCACCGGCATGATGATGGAGCTTTTCACTTCCGCCTTCATGTCCGTTACTGCGCAGCTCACCCGGAAAGCGGAAAGCTTGACCCCCGCCACATATGCGGCATCCGGGTTCAGTGCGAGAAGCACCCGTTTCCGGCCCCTTTGGGCGGAATCCACGGTTTCCTTTTCATAAATAAGTCCCTTTTCAATAAGCCTTGCGGTAATATTGGTGACCGACGCCTTGCTCTGTCCGGTAACTTCTGCAATCTCCACACGTGAAATGGTTCCCGTCGTGCGAATTGCATTCAATATACTAAACTGGTTGATAGACCGGATCAGGTCACGATTGGCAACAGCCATACACAAACACCTTTTATTTATATAGTAAACTAATTATCTTAAATACGCCGGTTATGCCTCCAACGGATAGGGCCTCTCTCGTGATCGAAATGCCGTCGAAAACCGGCGGTCTGCAATTAAAAATGTGGTCTAAAAATGTTTTTGCACACAATAATAACCACTTATTGCATTATCATTTTCATATTGCAAGAAAAATCTTATACCGCATTCTAATCCAGGCTTCCCGGATAGGTATATTTTTCTAATTATTTTGTTTACTGAGTAAATTAATTCTTGACATCGTAAATCAGGGGTTTATAATCGCAACACTCTTGTCCCGAATATTTATATTTTTCATTATTCGAACAAACCCACGATAATCGAAAGGAGGAGGCAATGAAATCCAAATTTATTAAATCGTTTACTGTTTTATTGTTTGTGGCATTCATGGTTTCACCCAGCGTGTTCGCCGGTAAGGTCGAAGTCCTGCATTGGTGGACCTCCGGCGGAGAAGCGAAATCCGTTGCCGTCTTAAAGAATCTTCTGGAAAAAGAGGGTCATACCTGGAAAGACATGGCTGTTGCCGGCGGTGCCGGCGGTGCTGCCATGACTGTCCTGAAATCGAGAGCCGTTTCCGGCAACCCGCCCACCGCGGCACAGGTCAAAGGCCCCCAGATCCAGCAATGGGGTGACGAAGGAGTATTGACCAACCTGGACGATGTGGCCAAGGCCGCCAAATGGGACAAACTCCTACCCAAGGTTGTTGCGGACGTTATGAGATACAAGGGCCACTATGTGGCGGTTCCGGTCAACGTTCACAAAATCAACTGGATGTGGGCCAACCCCGAGGTCTTTAAAAAGGCCGGGGCAAAGATACCCACCACCTGGGCCGAATTCGAAACAGCGGCCAAAAAGATAAAAGCGGCCGGGTACATTCCGGTGGCCTGGGGTGGGCAAAACTGGCAGGAAGCCACCGTCTGGGAATCCATCGTTCTCGGTGTTGGGGGACCCGCCTTTTACAAGAAAACGCTTGTTGATGCAAATCCCAAGGCGCTCGGCAGCGCAACCATGGTAAAATGCTTTAACACCCTCAGAATGGTTCTCAAATATATCGATAAAGATGCGCCAGGTCGGGACTGGAATCTTGCCACGTCCATGGTCATCCAGGGCAAAGCCGCCATGCAGTTCATGGGGGACTGGGCCAAGGGAGAATTCAAAGCCGCAGGCAAAACGTTCGGCACGGATTATATCGCCATGCCGGTTCCCGAAACCAGCAACGGCTATCTTTTCAATGTCGATAGTTTCATCATGTTCAACGTCAAGGACAAAGGGGCCAAAAAGGCCCAAAAGGCCATGGCCCGGCTCATCATGGAACCCAAATTCCAGGAAGTATTCAACGTGAACAAGGGATCCATCCCCTGCCGCCTGGGTATGTCCCGTGCGCCGTTTGACTTTCCGGCCATATACTCATTTGACACATTCGAGGCCACTGCGTCTTCCGGCACCCTCCTGCCCAGCATGGCACATGAGATGGCGGTATTTCCGGCAATCCGCGGCGCCATGTTCGATGTTGTAACCAACTTCTGCAACTCGAAAATGTCATCCAGTAAAGCGGCCAAGAAGCTTGCCGCTGAAGTTAAAAGCGCCATATAAATAATAACGATTTCTCCCGACCTCAAAGTCGGGGGAAATCGTCAGCTTTTTAAATCGATGACTGCGATAGCCCAGACAAAAACAACCTCCAAAAAAAACTTTTTCGACTACATCGAGAATTTTTTGCCCAAAATCGTCCTGGCCCCGACCTTTGCCGTTGTGCTCGTCTTCGTATACGGATTCATTCTCTGGACGGCAGTGATCTCCCTTACCAAATCTCGGCTTCTACCCAAGTATGAATTTGTAGGACTCTACCAGTACATCAAACTCTTCACCAATGACCGCTGGTGGGTGGCCAGCAATAATCTTATTATCTTCGGATCGCTTTTCGTGCTCATCTGTATCATTCTCGGGCTACTTTTAGCGATTCTCCTGGACCAGCGAATTCGCATAGAGGGCGCCATTCGCACCATCTATCTCTACCCCATGGCACTTTCCTTCATCATCACCGGAACGGCATGGAAATGGGTCTTAAACCCTTCTTTGGGCCTTGAGCGACTCGTGAGACAGATGGGCTTTGAAAGTTTCACCTTCGACTGGATTGTGAGCTCGGATATGTCCATATATACAGTGGTTATCGCCGGCGTATGGCAGTCATCCGGTTTTGTCATGGCGCTTTTTCTGGCCGGATTACGTGGAATCGACGATTCGATCATCAAAGCGGCCCAGGTGGACGGTGCCAGCCTGCCGAGAATTTACTGGCGCATTATTATCCCAAGCCTTCGCCCGGTATTCTTCAGCGCGGTAATCATTCTGTCTCACATCGCCATCAAAAGTTTTGATCTCGTCATGGTACTGACTCGGGGTGGCCCCGGCTATTCATCGGATCTTCCGGCGACATTTATGTATGCCTTTGCCTTTACCCGAAGCAGACTCGCCTTCGGAGCTGCAAGTGCAATGGTGATGTTCGCCGCCGTCATGGCGATTATTGCCCCCTATCTCTATTCGGAATTGAGGATGAAACGCAATGAATGACCAAGCTTTTTATATCGCGCCCAAAACACCGGGAGTGATTGCCGGCAGGATATTCATTTACGGCCTGCTTATTTTTGCGGCCATCTATTTCCTGATCCCCTTCATTGTCATGGTCCTGACTTCTCTAAAGACCATGGACGATATCCGCACGGGGAATCTGATTTCATGGCCCAGGGAATTTACCCTTGACGCCTGGAAAACGGCCTGGGGTTCGGCCTGTATTGCTGTTGAATGCAGTGGTGTCAAGGTCTATTTCTGGAATTCCGTAAAAATAGCGGTGCCTGCGGTGACCATTTCCACTATTATCGGTGCGGCAAACGGATACGTATTCTCCAAGTGGAAGTTTCCGGGCAGCGAAATACTATTCTCTTCCATGCTTCTTGGTTGTTTTATTCCTTTTCAGGCCATACTGCTCCCCATGGCGCGGACGCTCGGAAAGCTTGGACTGTCCCAGAGTATTGCCGGTCTGATACTTGTCCATATTATATACGGATTGGCATTTACCACCTTGTTTTTCAGGAACTATTACGTTACCATCCCGGATGAGCTCGTTAAGGCGGCCAGAATCGACGGTGCCGGATTTTTTAGGATATTCTGGAAAATCATGCTGCCGGTGTCCGCACCCATATTTGTGGTCTGCGTTATTTGGCAGATCACCCAGATCTGGAACGATTTTTTATTCGGCGTTGTCTTCTCTGCAGGCGGCAATCAGCCTATTACGGTCGCCCTGAACAATCTGGTCAACACTTCAACGGGTGTAAAAGAGTATAACGTCGATATGGCCGCAGCCATCATCGCAGCCACACCGACACTTTTTGTGTATATTGTTGCGGGAAAATATTTCATGCGTGGGCTGACGGCAGGATCCGTCAAGGGATAAACACCTTTAGCTTTCGCTCACATTAACCTTTGCCTGCGGTATCTTAAGAAGGCCCGAAGGGCCAATATCAAGGATTGAAAGAAAAACCATGGCATCATTAACCATAAAAAATGCCCGAAAATCATTCGGCTCCACGGAGGTCCTGAAAGGGATTTCCATCGATGTGTCCCCCGGAGAATTTCTCGTGCTGGTGGGTCCGTCCGGGTGCGGCAAATCGACCCTGCTCAATCTCATTGCGGGTCTTGAAAAAATTACCTCCGGAGAGATTTATATCGGTGATCAACTTGTAAACCAAGTCAGCCCCAAGGACCGAGACATTGCCATGGTCTTTCAGTCCTACGCCCTCTATCCAAACATGAATGTCAGGAAAAACATCTCTTTCGGTCTGGAAACCCGGAAAGTCCCCAAGCCAAAGATCGAGGAAACGGTGCAAAAAGTCGCTGAGATGCTCCAGATTGAAGGGTATCTGAACAGGAAACCTTCCCAGCTTTCAGGGGGACAGCGGCAGCGGGTAGCTATGGGGAGGGCGCTTGCACGCAGCCCGTCCATTTTTCTTTTCGACGAACCGTTGAGCAACCTGGATGCCAAGCTGCGCGTTGAGATGCGAACGGAAATCAAACTATTACATCAGCGCATTGCTACAACCATCGTATATGTGACCCACGACCAGATAGAAGCCATGACGCTGGCCGATCGCATCGCCATCATGAAAGACGGCATCGTACAGCAGCTCGATACCCCGAGAAACGTTTATGAAAACCCGGCCAATCTCTTTGTCGCAGGATTCATCGGCTCTCCTTCGATGAACTTTATCACCAGCAGGGTGGTGAAAAACGGTACAGACATCTGTCTGCTCATGAAAACCGGGGAGAAAACCTTTAGGCTTCCGGCCGGTCACAACGGTACCGTTCTTGACCGATGGGTTGACCGAGATGTCATCCTGGGTCTTCGACCCGAACATATTTCAGACGGCTTCCCCAACCAGGCGGAAAACGATCAAATTCATCCCATGGAGAGTGCCGTGGAGGTCATCGAACCCACGGGTCCGGACACACTGATTTTCGTCAAGATCAACGGCAAGGAGGTCACCTGCCGGGTGCACCCCAATAAGGCCAGGTTTCCCGGTGAAACCATGAAACTGATGTTCGACATGTCCAGTGCAATCTTTTTCGATCCGGATACCGAGTCGCAGATCTCTTGACCGATATCCCGGAAGCGATAACTGATTTTTCTACAGCAAAATAGGCGTCTGACCGGTTAATTTGGTAATCATTCAATTCATTAATTTGCTCATGGAATATATTTATAGCTAAAAGAATAATCAAGCTTTAGAACACTTTTATCGAAATTATATATGAAACAATACCAAATCGGTATCGACCTCGGGGGAACAAAAACAGAAACCATACTTTTTAGCCCTCTAGGCGAAGAAGTGCACCGTAAAAGAATCCCCACGCCCAGGGACAAAGATGAAGCAAAAAATTACGAGGCGATCATAGACTCCGTCCATGCGCTTATCCTCGATACGGCCAAACGGATTCCGTCTGACGGACAATACACCATCGGCGTCGGCATTCCCGGAACCATCAACAGGAAAACAGATCTCATTCAGAATGCCAATACGACCTGTTTAATCGGCAGGCCTTTCAAAGCCGAACTGGAACAACGCCTCGGTCGAAAAATCGGAATGGAAAACGACGCCAACTGCTTCACCTTGGCCGAAAGCATCGCCGGTGCGGCCAAAGGATACAGAATCGTTCTCGGGATTATCATGGGTACAGGCTGTGGCGGAGGGATCTGTATCGACGGTAAGATCCACGAGGGAGGACACAGCATTGCCGGTGAAATGGGGCATTTTTCCATCGATCCGAAAGGTGCCAGGTGCTGGTGCGGAAACCGGGGATGCATTGAAACAAAACTGAGCGGCACTGGTGTGGAAAACGCCTTCTTTGAGAAATACAATGAACGCCGCAAAATGAAAGAACTCGTCCAGGAGTACAGAAACAATGATGACCGCTGTACGGAAGCCTTTGAACAGTTTCTAGACGATTTTGGCCGCTGTATCGGCGGACTCATTTCCATTCTCGATCCGGATGCCATCGTTCTCGGTGGTGGCCTGTCGAACATCAAAGAACTTTACAGCCAGGGAGTTAAACGGGTAGAACGCTATGCATTTCATAAGCATGTCCAAACCCCCATCCTAAAAAACAACCTTGGCGACTCCGCCGGCGTATACGGCGCGGCCTGGATCGGCGCAAAATAACCCTTTCAGTTTATGCAGCGTTTGCGCGATTCGCAAAATCCGCCAAGGCCATTTATTTGTAACCGTGGACACTCTTTGACAACTGATTTGGGGAAAAGCCTTTTTTATCCATCAAAAACAATATTTATACTGTCTCCCATAAATATATTCCGTTTTAAAAGATGAAAAACTCGTATATAAGAGATCGTAAAGAAAGAACAGAGCGAGCATATTATAATTGATTTTAGTATCAGAAATAATACTAACCAATTGGCAATATGGCACACCAGTTCTTTCTTAACGATCTTAAATACACTCAAACAATTCCCTCATTTAATACGGAACATATTTGTGAGAATGACTATTTAATGAAAAAAGAAAGCGATCAAATAGAAATAGAGAATATTCTCCACCACTTAAATTACCGGTGGAACATAGAAGTCCTCTCTCAATGGGAGGGTGCCAGGGTTCCTTTCAAACCATATCAAATCTATGATGGTTATGAAATTTTTATCAGCCACGATACTTTAGAAAGGATTGATAAACTAAAAAATAAGTCTGCCGGAACACGACTCAAATACGCTCTCATTGACCATTTCCTCCAGCGATCACTCCTCCCCCATGAAACCGAAATGAGAGGCTGGATGCAGGGTGCTGCGGCCATCGTCAATGAAAAGAAGATCTATTTTCGTGATATCATTCCATGGTGCCAGAAGTCGAGCACCTTTCAATCGAGACAGGTTTTACAAAAGGAAACCGGGCCTCTTTGCCAATTTTTAAAACCCTTTGCGCTCAACTACTGGAATATCCTTCTTAATATCCTTAAAGAGGAATTTGGCTTTGCCGGTTATCATCATTACTGCCGAAAGAAAAAAGGGATCGACTACCCTTATTTCTATCATTACTTTAAAAACTTCCTTTTGAAAACAGACGATCTATATTTTAATGCCATGGAATGCTGGAGCCGTGAACAATTCGGCTTGCCGCTCAAAAAGCTCACGCGATTTGATGCCATCCATATTTTGAGCCTGGTGCAGTTTGATGATTTTTTCCCGGAAAAGGCCATGGAAAAACTAGCTAAGTTTTTTACCCGATGGCAAATTGACCTTAAAAAAACACCGGGCCTTAACCTGAAACTGGAAAGAAAAGAGAAAAAGAGTTCTCAGGCCATTTGTTTTATTCTCCAAATCCCCGAGGAGGTTTATATCCTGATGCAGCCTGAAGGGGGCTGGGTCGACATGGAAACGCTCTCACACGAGCTGGGACATGGACTGTCGGCCGTTTTCACTTCACCTGAACTTTCCTTGATAGACAGGGAAATGGCTACTTCCTATAGCCTGTCAGAGTCTTATGCTTTTCTTCTCCAGAATATGACATTATCCCGACCCTTTCTTGAAGAATACCTTGGCATGGATGCCGGAAAAGCAAAAGAGCTGGTTCACTACAAGATACTCAAAGATCTTTCCGTGTTCAGACGTTATGCTGCCAAATTCATTTCAGAGTTCGATATGTTTTCCCAAGGAAATCTTTCAGATGGAGAACCCTATGCAAGGCTAATGAGAAGATATACCGGTTTTTACCATCAACCCGAAAGCCACCTTTTTGATCTTGTGCCCGAATTTTACAGCCTCGATTATCTTCTCGGATGGATGGGAGAGTCGATAATGGAAAGATATCTTTCCGAGAGCCTGGGAACCGGCTGGATGCTAAAAAGCAAAACAGGTGATATTTTAAAAAAATGGTGGTCCCAGGGAAACCGGCTTGATATTTTTCAATTTTTCGAAAAAAACGACCTCAGTCCATTGACCATGGATCTGCTTGTTAAGCGCTGGGAAGAAAATCTATCCTAAATTACACCCGCCACATCTATTTTTGCGCGGCATACAAACCAGATATCATCCATGTAAGTCCCCCTATCCACTTATCAACCAATGACCGTAAAGCTCCTTTGATTTAATTGCAAACAACCGATTAACGTTGCAAAGCTTTTGTGATATCAGGTTCATTGAATAGTCCTTCCAGCTTTTTCTTGAACGCTTGGGGCACTTTTTTTCTGGTCCCCGTGAGTATATTAAA
>CAJHXW010000299.1_pt1 | contig 14757 bp, 14 predicted proteins | sample 9198581 | NCBI WGS metagenome assembly CAJHXW01 (sample SAMEA7708328, study PRJEB35096) | sediment metagenome | biome: marine neritic benthic zone biome [ENVO:01000025]; feature: sediment [ENVO:00002007]; material: shallow marine sediment [ENVO:03000034] sea grass bed [ENVO_01000059] ...
CCTTTATTTAATGCATTTTTCCAAAACACCTTCCTGGTTCCGCTGGAAGCATCCCGCGTATATACATTAATCCCCCTGTCTTTAAATCCCAACGTTTTCCAGCTGTTTATTTTTCCTGAAAAAATATCTATCAACTCGCTCTTTTTCATTTTTACAACAGAATTTTTAGGGTTAACGACAACGGCAATTCCATCTATTGCGAATTTATACATCTTTAGACCGTATCTCTTTATTTCATCATCCGTTGCTTTTCTGCCGGAATTTCCTATGTCAATAAGACCTTCACCCACCTGCTTGATTCCCACGCCAGATCCTCCTCCGGCAATGGTAATCTTGATATCAGGATTTGCGGCCATTATCCTTTTTGCAGCCTCTTTCATAACCGGTATATGGGCCGTACCTCCGGCAATCCTGAGAGTTCCTTTTACGCCTTCAAACCTTTCCAAACCCCCTGCAACAGCAAATGTGTTTCCTGTAATAAAGAAAAATATTCCTGCCAAATAGACTGTAAATTTAAATTTCATCATTCATTCTCCTTGTACTCGTGAGGTATATTATATATTGATAACCTTATCCGCAAGCTGCATGGCCGTAACAATATCCAGCATATTGGTGGTCTCTCCCACCTGCTTTTTTTCAAGCAAATCGAAATGTGTCAGACATGTTCCGCAGACCAGAATATGAAGTCCGCCTTTTTCATACTCTTTTAAAAACTCCAGCACCTTTGAAGTATCAATGGTGAGTTTAACGCCATTGTTCACAAAAACCAGACGCCACAATTCATCACCCATTTCCTTTATGGTTTTTAAAAAGCTCACCATAAGCTTTGAGCCAAGCTCGTCATCCCCTTGGCCCATGCAATTATTAGTAACCATGACCATGATTTTATTTATTTCAGCATTCTGTTTTTCAGCCACTACGCCTTTAGGCTCAACTTTCCCTTCTCGCCGGCCGGAGACATAAAAATCCCCTTCCCTCTCCTGAACAGAGACTTCAAAACCCTGGGAATTAAGAAAACGGTTTACATTCTCCCTGGCTGCTTCGTTATCCACCAGGATTGCGATGCTGCTTAATTTTTCCTCTTCTATCGCATTCTTTGTCTGCAATACAGGAGCCGGACATGCAAGCCCCCTTACGTCTATCTCTTTCATTTTTTCTCCTCTTTTGTATCTTAAATATGAAATTACCTTGGCTGTTGAACGATATCAGCAACATCACAGTTAAGCGCCTTAACGATATCCCCGGGTGTCATTATCATCATAATACCCCTTTGACCGGCGTTTATAGCGACAATGTCAAATTTCAGCAAACTTTCCTCAATTACAGCCGGCAGGTTCTGTTTCGCAGCAAATGGGCTGATACCACCCACTAAATATCCGGTCAATCTTTCCGCTGTTGCGATATCCACCATGGCAGCCCTTTTGACTTTGCATGCTTTTGCTAGCTGTTTTAAAGCAAGTTGCTTATCACCCGGTAAAAGTGCAAAACAAAATTTCTTGTGGTCCAGATCAATCACCAGGGTCTTGATGGTTCTTTCCAGGGGAAAACCGATTGCCCTGGCCGCAAATTCAGCCCCTTTTTCATGATGCTCATATTCTACAACTTTAAAATTTATGCCTTTTTTATTAAGATATTGTATTGCCCGTGTTGACATTTTAACATCTCACAAATTGTATTCTGTCCTTATTCCCCAGCCACATTCTCCAGATCTTCTATAAGTTTTTCCAGTTTCAAACCATATTTTACCGCAACCTTACTTAAAGGTTCAAAAAGCGCCTGACAGCAAATACATTCCCCTGCCAGCTTATCGTACTGTTTAAAAATCGCCTCTGTTTTTCGATACCTTGATATAATATCCAGCACGGTCATTTCAGAACGGATTTGATGATCTTTCTTTAAAATTGTTTTTCCCACTCTTTTTCTTGTTATTTATCATTTAGAATTTTCTCAAGTGCCTTCGGTATTTGCCTAATGATTTCCATTACCTGGGTTGCCGGAGTCGGCCGGGCATAATATCCTGCCAGGCGGTTTGCCTTTGCAGCAACGGCCGAGGCCTTCATCCTCTCCATGCCGGATTCTATAAGAGCCGTTACAATTCCGGTTAAAGTATCTCCCGTGCCTCCGATTGCTTCCATGGCTTCTTCAATGGGGTTATCGATTGTCGCTTGAATCCCCTCATGATCGGCCACATAATCTTGTTTACCCTTTACCAGAAGACTACGTGCGGCATTTTTATGTTTATATGACCGGTCAATCAGCTCCGGTATCCTGTCTTCTTCATGTAAAATAAAGCCCCTTGTATAAAATGGATGGGGGGCCTCTTCATCCGCCAGAAAAGCCAGCTCTCCGATATCAGGAGTAAAGAGATCGTATTTAGCAGCCTTCCCGCTCATTTTTGCAGCATACATAAATCCTGCATCTGCAATCAATATTGGCCGCCTTGTCATTTCTTCTATGGTAAACAAAACTTTATTATGCCAGTCCACATCAGGCTGGAGGTAATGAAAAGTAATTGCTTTAAAATCTCTTTCCGGCTTTGATCTGGAATCGGTTTGACGCAGAACTTTGGTCAGGCATTCATACAACCTTCGGCTTCCATCCCCCAATCCAATGTCTCCCACAATATATCCGAATGGAGTACCTTGATCCAGCACTTCGCACGTTTTGATTGCTGCAGCCAGCAACGCCGGAGTTCCTCGATTTACCGGAACTCGCCTTTCCTCGATATAGATGCTATCATCTTCCAGCAAGGCTTCTCCTGCCAGCAGGGGAAAGTCTTGATTGGGAACAGTACCCGCTACTGCGAACATCGGCGTATCATCTCCTCATAGGCCAGTTGCAGCGCATATCCACAAAGGGTATGACCGATTTTCCGCGGGTCAGGCGCGTCAGCCATTGTTTTTCCCACCATCTCCTGTGCGAGATAGGGAACATCCGGGCAGCCGCCTCCTGAAACGTTTACAATAGTCTTTGTCTTCTTATCAATGGTTAATTTCATATTGGCCGCCCGGATCATCAGATATTTCTCAAAGTCTTTATTTTGAAACAGATCCACAGGCTGCAGCAAAGGACTGCTGACCGGTACGATTTTCAGTGGCAAAAGTCCGACTTTCTCAAGGCTCCGCAAAATGTTCAGCTCTTCAATAAGGGGAATTTCAATAACCAGATCGCAGCCGCTTCGAATTTCGGGCGGAGGGCCCATCACTTTAATCTTCCATCCTTCAGCCTTAAGAAGATTCTCAGCCCGAATGACCTCACTGGTATTTTCGAAAACCAGGATTCCACGATCTATGTTTTTGTTATCCGTGGCTTTGCTTCTTTTCTTTTTTATAAAACCTAAAAAAGACAAAACCTACTCCTTTTTGATAGTAAGCTGGTAACCTTCCCCAACCTTTTGAATATCAGCCACATCCCACCCCTGGCTTACGGCAGCCCGGCTCACATTTTCCTTTGACGTATCCGTATCCACCTTTACTATGATTTCACCTTTTTGTATCTCTTTGATTTTATCCAGGGTCATCAAGACCGGCTGTGGACATGAAAGACCTCCTGCGTCAACGGTTATATTCATCTTTATCCCTCCTTTCTTTTGTATACCTTGAAAGGTTTAGATCTACCCGCCGGATGGCGGGAGAGTTTTCTGTTAATCCTGTACTTGTGAACCGTGAACCCTTGAAGGGTTGCTCTATTTTTTTCTCATTGTAAAACCGATAAACAGGCAGACGGAAAGCCCGATAATCACAGCGGCTATGCCGTGAAGGCCAACGCCCTTCGGAGAACTCGCCAAGCCAAAATTATGTGCAAATCCGGCCCCAACGATCATGCCAAGGACAAAAACCGCTGCATCACCGTCGCCTTCACCGGCCAGAAAAAGTTGACGTCCCGGACATCCCCCTGCCAGAACAAAGGCCAAGCCTGCTAGAACCATTCCTCCAAAGTTCCAGACCTGCATAGTATGGGCCACTGGCTGTTTGGCAAAACCCGGATGAAACTGCCCCACTATCAGGTTTGTGATAAAAGCAAAGACAACAAGAGCAAGAAGCCCCATGAAAAGATGCACCTGGCGGAACAATATCAGATCCCGAAAAGCGCCCATGGTACAAAATCGGCTTCGCTGAGCCAAAAATCCTATGGCAAGGCCGACTATTAGTGAAATAACTAATGGCGCATGCATAGCACCGGGTCCTTTTACACTGTAAAACAGAATTCCACTTTTGGCCTCTCCCTTCATTTGCGGAAATATGAGCATCAGTATAAAAAAACCGAGCATTGTCAACGGCAGCAGCCATCCCACCGAAGTATAAGTCTTCTCAGTTCTGCCTAAGTTATATCCGCCTTTGAGAAAAAGTGTGCCGACCCAGATGCCTCCTATCAGTCCGAGCAATCCAACGATTGCATTCCCATCGCCAGCTGAAAAACGCAATAAAGCCCTCCATGGACATCCCAAAAAGACCAGTGCCCCGATCATAGCAAAAGCACCCAGCACAAACCTGACAATGGGAGCAGACCCCACGCGTGGTCTGAACTCTTTAAAAATATAGGCCGCAACCAAAGAGCCTAGAACAAAACCGATGATTTCTGGCCGCATGTACTGGACGACGCCGGCACGATGAAGCCCGAGAGCTCCTGAGATATCTCTCTCAAAGCAGGCAACACAGATGCCCATATTTCCGGGATTGCCTAATTTTTGTAACAGCGGAGCAAGCACTCCGATAAAAGCTCCCACCCCTATAATCCCCCAGCGTGTCGACAAATAGTTTTTCAATTGTGCCATTTAAATCCTCCTATTAATTTACAACTGTTGACCGCTTATAATCTATTTTTCGCATAACCCGTTAAATACACTTCGGAGTGTTTTTTCATCAATTTTTTTTATCAAGATATCATCATAATCCATCTCTAACTCCAATTCATCTGCGGATGATCTGATTTCTTTTTCAGATTCCTTTTCAAAGACAATTTTTCGACTCTCTTCATCCAAAGCGGCCCGAAAGCCACGGTTATTTTCAAGCCAACGACTGCAGTCATCGTGGGACCCGATATGGGAAATGATAATGTGTTTTTCCTGTTTCACACATATTAGGCGATAACCGCTGCCTAAATCATATTTCAGGACATTATAAAACCTAAACTCGCCATATTTTGTGTGTTTGCGAATGTCTTCAATCCCTATTCTCCTTCTGACGGATAGTCTTTTTATAATTTCTTCTGCCCGATGCGCAGCCAAAGACGCCTTTCCTCCACCCTTACGAAGCCTTTCCATTTTTTTATTAAATTTTTTCTTATGATGTATAAAAAGAGCCATATTTTTAAAAAACCATTAAATAACTTTCAACCTATATTATATAAAGCCTGAATCATTCAGTCCTTAAATCACGGACTGTTAAGCACTATGCTCCTATATGTTTCGAAGTGGGATGTGACAGAGTCTGATCGATTTACGAAAACGAAAGATAATAAATAGAAAAAAATAGACGTGATTTTTCGGCCAAACCCTGTGCCTACCTAACCCGGGCAGAATTTTTAAAGCGTACTCAGGTAAAGCCGAAAAATGGATACATGGACAAGATCCTTATAAAGGTTATTGAATTGCAACTGCTAAATAGAAAGAAAAAACCTATTTGTCAAACTGGAATTTCCGATATCTATGGGGGGTCTTTATAGAAAAATCCGATTTATCTTTCTGGATTGTTAATTCCCGGATAAGAATCGTTAGAAAGGCGATATAAAACAGCTGGAATTGAGGTTATATTAAAAAGGTGGAAGATTAATATTATGTTCATTCTAGCGGAATTTTGATAAAATATTGCGGGGCTTTTGAGTTTACACCTCCTGTAGCCAACAAAAAAAGACCCGTTTAAAGCTGTCTCTAAAAACTGTTCTTTATCATTTGAACAGCCCCTTTTGCCTGTTTTCGCACATAAGGGTCATCATCTTTTTGGGCAATTTTTTTCAATTCTTCAACCGCTTCTTCAGCTTTCCGACCGAGATTGCCCAGTGCTTCTGCACACCCATAGCGGACGGCATGGTGTTCGTGCGCCAGTCCTTTAATCAAATATGGCAGGGCCGCAACATTGATCTTTTTAATGGTTTCCTTAGCTTCATGGGACACCCCGTTATCATAGTCCGGAAATAATTCAATCAAAAGGGCAATCCCTTTTGGATCATCGGTTTTTATATTCCCAAGCGTAAGCGCGCATAAACGGCGCAGCCTGCCTCCATTACGCCCAAAACCCTTCTGGCCAAGATACTTTATAACCGTCTGTTCGGCCGGTTTGGCCGCGGTTCCTGTTTTCGAAAGAAGTTCTATAGCTTTAAGCTTCCTGTCCCAGTCACCGGATCGCATATCATTTTCAAGGTCCTCGACAGAAGGGGTATGATCACACTTGATCGTATTTTTAAGAATGTATTCTGTACGGTCTTTAACCTGTGACCTGAATCCTTTATTTCTGGCCGCAACCACAGACATGCATATTATATCCGGCAGGGATCTGTTTATTACTTCAAGATCTTTTTTATAATTGGTCTTTTTGTTTTCATCTCTCTCATAACGGTCATCTATTTTCGATTCTACACTGCGTATGGTCTCAGCTATTTTTGTGGCCAGCAGTTCAGATTTTTCCCGGTTTTTATAAAACCGTATTAAATTTTTCAGTGCTTTTTTCTGAATATTCCTGTCTTTGTCTACCATATAAACTATTTTTAAAAGTTCTGCGGCTTTTTTATTATATTTGTCATTATCAGGAATGAGCTTCTCATATTTTTCAAACAGATATACACAATTGGCCATATTCTTTTTATGATATACATTTAAAGCGGAAAGGATGGAAAAAAACATCTTTTCTTTTTTAAACGGCAAAGGCATGCCTATCTTTTTTTCTTTTGTCAGCTTAATGATTTCGTCTATCCTTTTTCTGACTTTTTTCTTTTCCTCATATTTATTGTTTAGCATGGCTGAAAGATAGATATGCAGGGCATAATCATTCATCTTCTTAAGAGCAGTCAACAGTGCTTTCCATTCTGCATTGTCAATTGTTTTATCTGCCGATAAAAACCCTGCTATCGCCCCTGTGCGTTCATCATTAGATGGATCATCAATTAAAATCAGTGTGTCCATTAAAAATTTATTATATTTTTTAGGAAATATCTTAAACCGTTTAAAGGTAGACATCACCTGGTAATGGATCTTACCACATTCATTTTCAAAGGGAATACCCGTTGCGCAATCAACTGCATAATTTACAGCTATCTCGTCTTTTAAATTTTTCAATGCATGATTAACGGGCTGCCAAACAAGCTCGCATGTCGGTTTTTCTTTATTTTTTGCCTGCTTATCAATTTGAATTTTTATCGATGCAGTAAAAGCATACAGGATTTCACCTGATCCAACGTGAATAAACCTGCCGTTTACAACCACACTGTTGCCAATTAATGTATATGAACCGGATACAATAACATCCAAAGGCAGTAGCATACCCATTTCAAGGGCTTTTTTGGAATCAACAACACCGGATTGTGAAAGAGCGTGCTCCTTTAAGAGCATCTTAAGTCTTTTTCTTTCCAATAGCGTCAACGAATATTTACTTAATTCACTGACAATAGTATCCGCTATATAGCCGTCAAACCGTGTCTTTTTGCCCGAAGTATTGGCAAAATCAAGAACGGCAATTCTCATGCGCTTTTTATTTTTTGCAAACTTTTTTATTGCGTCAGGAATATTTTGATCGGCTTGTGCAGCATATGCAATAGACAGGCTAATGAAAAAAATTAACAAAAAAGAAGTCAGTGTAACTATTATCTTGCTCTCAAATTTGCTGAAATGGGGATTTGAATAATCGAATGGTTTCTTCATGTTTATATATTTCCGAATAAAATTTTTTGTGAACTTCGATAAATCTCGATTTAGACCGCATCGCAAAAAGTTTAAATTCCCCAGCTAAAAAGCAGCGGGACAAAAAGAGCGTGCAAATTTTATAATCACAAAAAGTTCTGATCGTACGTTGAATGATTACGAAATGCAGCACAACATCCTTGTAAAATGAAGCGGGTAATTTTATAAGAGACTATCAATTTTATCTTTGGATATCATAAAAGGGGCGATCATACAAATCAGAAGATTTATTGCAGACGAAAAAAAAAATTGTTTTTGCCAGCCTACTTAGAGGCAATGAAAATAGTTGCTTTTAAAATGAAATATGCTATAACCCCTTAAAACGTTATACGGTAAACTGTTAACTATCTGTTATTATAGGTTTTCAAATGAGTTCTCTTTATGTTATATCGGCAGTAGGCAAAGACAAACCCGGCATGGTCCATTCATTAACAAGCGTTCTATCTGATTTGAACATCAATATCGTGGATGCTGATGCCCGCGCGGTCAGGGGACATTTTTCCATGTTTCTGGTGGTGGATTTGAGCACCTCTAAATGCACCCATGAAGATATGATTCAGGCTCTTAAACCCATAAAGGCCGGTTTCGATTTGGGTTTGCGCACCGAAAAATATATAGCCGGTCGCCGCAAGTCCAACAAGAAATTAATGGTACTAACCGTTATGGGACGCGACCGTCCAGGTGTTGTCGCCACCATTTCAGGCATTTTATCCGAAAACTCAATCAACATTGAGCAAATCAAGATGATTGCCCGTGGCGAATACATCGCCATGGACCTGACCATTGACGCTTGTGATTTCCCCCATACTCAGTTTCTTCGCAAGATGTTATACAAACATACGGAAAAACTGGGACTCGATATTTCTCTGAGAAATGGCAACATCTTTTCAAGACCCAAACGGGTCATTGTATTCGACTGTGACAGTACCATTATCCAGCAGGAAGTCATTGACGAACTGGCCAAGACCGCCGGCGTCGATCAGGTCGTTCAGGAAATCACCAACAAGGCGATGAACGGCGACATCGATTTTCAAGAAGCCTTACTCCAGAGAGTCAGTCTACTCAAAGGATTGCCGGTAGAAAAGCTTGAGTTGTTGACCAACACAATCAAACTCACGCCAGGTGCGGAAGAATTGATTTCAACCCTTAGGTTTATGGGATATAAGATCGCCGTGATTTCAGGAGGCTTTAGTTTCTTTACCGACCACCTCAAAAAACTCCTCAACCTGGACTACGTTTTCGCCAATGAGCTTGAAATCGAAAACGGCATTGTTACAGGGAAAATAAAGGGGGAAATCATCGATGCGGAGAAAAAGGGCGAATTACTTAAGCATATCGCCGAAATTGAAGGCTTAAGCGCTGATCAGATCGTTGCCGTGGGCGATGGTTCAAACGACCGATTTATGCTGGGCAATGCCGGCTTGGCCATCGGTTTCAATCCCAAAGAAATCCTAAAAGATTACAGTGACGGTATGATCACGTCCGATAATATTTCCGGACTGCTCTATTTTTTGGGTATACCGGATACTGATAATTAATGACAACATCAAAATGATAGGGTTCGAGGATTCAGGGAGTTTCTCCTCAAAGTTTTTTTAGTGAACCGTTTGCGTTTTAATGATTGCCAGCAGTTCGTCCGGGAAATCGCCTATACGCCCGCACAAACCTTAACAAATGATTACAGTCTTTGATACACGCCCCTATCTTATGCGTTTAGTCCATACAGGCAGAGACGATCATCGCTTCCGTGAAGATCTGTCAGCTCAGGCTGGTTCAAATCTTATCTCAGCGAGATAGCTGCCGTACGTCAGTTTTTCGATAGAATTGTTAAGGCTTTTGTGCGGGCGTATAGGCGATTTCCCGGACGAACGGAGCCAAGATCGAAAAACTCCCCGCCCCCTCAGTTTATTAATCTTCAAATATGATATTTGCAAACATCCCTTTGCAATTTTGTAATATGTTGTCTCTCATTTGCTTCACGTACGTTGGTCTGATTTCATCTTTCCAGCGCGGGTAGCCGCCGCGCCAGACATATAATAATAATTCCTGAAATTGATCGCGATTAAAGCGGTAGACACCCATTTTAATTTCTCTGCCTTTGGATGAGACCTCAAATGAAATCTCCCGAAGCCGGGCATATTTTTCTATAATTTTAGAAACCTTAGATTGGGTTTGGAATCCTTGGGGATTTTGCTTAAATCCTAGGGGATTTTCGGGAAACGGAAAACAGGTATAGAGTTCACCGATAAACCCGCTAAAACGATTCCCCTGGATAGCGCCCGCCAAATCCCCGATATCTTCCGGCGTCTCGATAAAATAAACCTGCCAAAGTGCCTGATACGATTTTCCCCCGGCGCTTTCAGCAAGATTGCCAATGGTTTTGCAAAAATCAGTGGCAAAGAAAAAGTAGTGGTCACAAAGGAGCATGTCGGATTCGATGTTGAAGAATCCAAAAGCGATCGTTCCATGACTGAGAGAATTGAAAGCCAGCGGCATTTGATTATTTTCTTTATAGTGGTTGTTAAAAAACGATCCTTTATCTAAACGTTATTTGCTATAGCCACGTTCACAGGTTCAAATTTTCATTATTTATAAAAAAGTGCCATTTTCGTAAGACCTAATATAATAATTAGAGACAAAGTAGTAATTACTTAAGAAAATCACCATGCCAAGGAGTACTTTGTTTCTTCAATACCCTATTTACCCTCAACCCTGAACGTTGAACCTCGAACCTGTGAACGGTTACTACAATCTGATCCTATTATATAGATCAAGAAGGTCATCTCGACAAAGATGTTTTGTTTCGTTAAAAAATGCCGAAGACCGCTGCATCTTCCACTGTTCTTTGGGAGTATTAACGTTATAATATACGGAAGGGAATATCTTGACATCCATACCTTTAAGAAAATCTATTGTATCCTCTATCTCTTCCTTTGTCTGATCGGGGAGTCCAAGTATAAAATACGACCTTATATTCATGCCGAGACCTGATGCAATATTTGTAATATCTGCAAATTTTTGTGAATGAAAAGGTCTGTGATATAAATTTTGCAACCGCTCAGAGTAAGTTGCCAGTGAAATATTTAATTCTCTAAACCCTGCCTGTTTCATTAAATTTAATACCTCTTCATCAAGTTGTTCAATGGAAATACCGTTCATGGCGGTAAAATCAAGACTGACATTATGTTTTTCCTGATAATTACACAGCTCTTTTAATAATTTAACAGCTCTGGACTTTAGTGCAAAGATATTATCGTCCTCAAAATTGATGATTTTTACTTTAAATTTTTTTATGCACTCGTCTATTTCAGAAAGAACTGATTCAATATTTCTAACCCTGTACCTTTTTCCCCAAATAATTTTTCCAGTGCAAAAATCACATTTATTCGGGCAGCCCCTTGAAGTGATCATTGATACAGCACGAGTCCGATACATTTTAAAATCACGTTCTTTAAGAAATTCTCTTGAAGGAAATGGCAGTGTCTTAATATCTTCAATACGATTCTTTCCTGTCTTGATAATTTTATCTTTTTCAAGATAGGCCAGGTTCGACACTTTTAGCAGATCTTCATTATTTATCAGAGAATTTAACAATTGCACCGAGCTTTGCTCACCTTCACCCTCAATCACAAAATCGACTTTAAGATTTTCCAAATAATATTCAGGATAGAGTGCCGCGTGATATCCGCCAACAACTATTTTTGAAAGGGGGTTTATTCTTTTAATGATATGAATAATTTCATCTGTTTCCTGAAAGTATGGGGTAAATAAGGACGATATAAAATAGATATTGGCATCAGTTGACTTAATTTGCCTTTCTATTTCTTGAAAGCTTAATCCAAAATGATAGTAATTTTTGAAAGGAAATAAAAGAGTAGGATTGCGGTTTGAAATAAACTGATTCAGATAAGAAAATTCATCCGGAATGGGGAGTTTATGTTTTTTGGGTGAATGGCCATTTATAAATGAAACAGAATGTCCTGCGGCTTTTATTGAGCTGATTATATATAAGATGCCCAAGGGCTGCCGTCTAATGGATGTTGAATAAAAATCCTGAATAGGGGGATTAATGAAGCAGATTTTCACGATCATTACCAATTTGTCAGGATCACCATTTTTAAAATAATAAGATCCATGGTGAATGATAGATTCCTATTTGAACTTTCCTTATGTTACAATAAAAGGTCCTGCCTAATCAATGTTGATATATCCGTAAAAAGTCTATGAGCCGTATGGCGTCCTTCCAAGGCTTATATACAAGGCGAAATGATTTTTCAGGAACGAGACTATACATGCAGTATGTCGAGTTCTTGAAAAATCATTGCAACGCAGTAGATAAGTCTTAAAAGGACGCCATCAGTGTTTTACGGTTGCATAAAAAGCAGCCCCTAAAATAATTACACCACCTATAACTACCCTTAATGTGGGTATCGCACCCAATAACAAAATTGCTGCAACAATACCATAAACCGGCTCAAGACTTGCAATAATACTTGCTTTTTGAGCTTTGACATTGCTCAGACCTTTTATAAATAATGTGTGAGCAAGCCCTGTAAACACCACACCCAGAATAAATAGAAGGAATATATCAGTTAGCCGAAACACAGGCGCCGCCACAATTAGAAAAGGAAAAAGCACTACAGTTGCGATGGAGTCCTGATAAAAGGCAACGACTATACTGGAATACTCTTTAACATACTTCCGATTCATTATGGAAAGCAGAGCAAAAGTGAATCCGGACACGATCCCCCATATTGCGCCCAGGGTCATGCTGTTTCTTATCTCAAACCCTTCAATAACAAGCCCTACCCCCAGAACTGCAATGAACGCAACTAAAATATCCTTAAGACCCAGCCTTTCTCTGAAAAAAATCGGCTCAAGGAAAGTAACAAAAACCGGAAATGTCGAAAAGGTCAGTAATCCTATCGCTACCGTGGACACCTGAATTGCCTGAAAGAAAGCAACCCAGTGAACCGCGAGGGTAAGCCCCATCAATGCCATGAAAAAATAATCCCGCTTTTTTCTCAGCTTGATTCCTTGCTTTACATATATTAGGACCAGAGATAAAAAAAAGGTGGCAAAAAAAACTCTGCCAAGGACAATGATGGTTGACGGCAAAAAGACCAGTTTTCCAAAAAGACCTGCAAGGCCAAAAAATAAAACTGCGATATGGATTTCGAGCAAACCTCTTCTTTTGGCCTTCGCTTGCCTGTGGAGGATCAATCTTCTTCCTTTTCTCATCAATTTTTATTTAAGATTCGGGTCATTCATTATTTTCCATAAGTGCCTTAACAGGCGCAAGACCATAGGGCGTTCCTTCTTCGATGGCCTTAAGAACGGTTCCGCCTCCGGTAAAGAAATAATACTGAGCGCTGTCCATGGCAGCAAGATAGAGACCGGGGCTGAGATTTTTAAACTCCTGTAAGGTGTCGCCACCTCCGTAAAACTTCTGAGCCTCACGGTTACTATCAATCGTACGATCTAATTTTTCCGATCCTTCGAAGAAGTGAGGAGTAAGACCCATAACAGCATTGACAAATATGGTCCTGGCAGAGCCTATGACCTGGGCAACTCCTCCGACATCAAATGATTCAGGGGCTACATCAAGGAAATAACCGAATTTGTCTCCCTTTTTGAAATCCCGAATACTGCGTCTTCTGTACTTACCTTGTATTCGTCCTTCAATAGTATCCGATTCCACAAGGATGGGGAGCTCAACTACTTTTTTAGCTTCCCGGTCCTGTTCAACAAGATCCTTGGCGGCGATTATATCGCTTTCACTTACTCCGCTGATCCGAATGTCGTATTTGGCACATAAAAATGAGTTGTAGATAACTCCGCCTAATATGAGATGGTCGACTTTTTTGTATATCTGGTTGAGAGGGCCGATCTTGGTGTCATATTTAGCGCCGGCCACTACAGCAACAAAGGGTCGTTTGGGTTTCAAGACATGCTTTAGATTCGTCAGTTCCCTCTGGAGAAGGAAGCCTGCAAAGCTGGGCAGGTGTTTTGTGATATCATAAGTAGAGGCATGGGGCTGCCATGAGCCGAAAGCGTCATTGACAAAAACATCGGCCAGGCCGGCAAGTTGAACTGCAAAGCGTTTCCGTTTCTCGCCATCGGCCTCTTCACCTTCAAACCAGCGAGTATTGGGAAGATATATACCTCCTATCCCGTGGGCGAGAAGATCTCTGATATGCAAATTGATAGAAGTGTCGATCTCCCTGACACCTTTTTTAGGGTCAATGGGGAACTGTGGTACGACAAATTTTGTATAAAGTTTACGCTCTATGTATTCAACCACCGGTTGGACAGAACTGCTGTCCTCTATCTTGATCCGGCCTGTCTTTTTGTCCCGTGGCCGCCCAACATGGGTCATAAGTATGAGCCTGCCGCCTCTTTCAACGATATTGTACAGTGTACCCAAAGTGGCATCAATACGATAGGGGTCTCGAATTTCGCCCTTTTTAACAACATTATGATCAACACGGACAAGAACGACCTTATTGCTGAGATCAGCATCTTGTATCCGCGGCAATCTGGGATCAATATCCGGATTTTTCATAACCACAATCCTTTCAAATTTTTATAAGGTTTTATCGAGGGTTATTCCAAGAATGATTTCATCTACCTTTGTCATACCCAAAATACTGATTTTGCTTAAATTTTGAATTGTTTCCTCAGCCGTTCTCCCCACAAAACCTTCTAAATGAGAAATACCATAATTATCCACAGCCATATAAGCACAGCGGATTGCTGAATCTGTGGCGCTGGCAACTTTTAATGCACATCCCCCTTTGGCTCCGTCACAGAGCATACCTCCCAGATCACTGATTACGCTATTGATAGCCAAAGTGATCTTTTCC
>CAJHXW010000175.1_pt1 | contig 14718 bp, 8 predicted proteins | sample 9198581 | NCBI WGS metagenome assembly CAJHXW01 (sample SAMEA7708328, study PRJEB35096) | sediment metagenome | biome: marine neritic benthic zone biome [ENVO:01000025]; feature: sediment [ENVO:00002007]; material: shallow marine sediment [ENVO:03000034] sea grass bed [ENVO_01000059] ...
CCTTTTTAAACCATTGGACAAGAATGGCCTCGGTGACCGATTCTCCAACACTGGGGACTTTAATTTCGACAAGCATAAGTGCTCCTTAATAGTCACTGATAAACATTAATAGACATAGACTGTTTTTATAATATGAAATGGTTTAATTCTGTTTTCAGACTTCTTTCTTCCAGTTATGTCCACAGGAGATTTTAATATATTTGTTTTTAGTGTGCATCGGTTTCTGATATTAACTAGTTGGCTCATTGGTATGGGATGCGGTTGTTCCCATCGCCTGTTCAATCAGAGCCCGCTGCTGCTGTTGATATATTGCCGGAAAACCAGTGGCTGGTGTGGAAGCTTCCTTTCGGCCGATATAGTTCAGAGGTTTTCCTATCAGTTTCTCCAGCCGGTAGCGGACAAACTGCCATGCGCCCATATTGGCAGGTTCTTCCTGTACCCAGTACCACTGCCGGGCCTGTTTGTAATGGGAAACAGTTTTTTTTAACTGTTCTTCAGGAAAAGGATAGAGTTGTTCGAGACGGATGATAGCGTTGTGGTTCGTTTTTAGTTCCTGTCGTCGTCGCAGCAATGCGTAGTATACTTTCCCGCTGCACAGCAGTAAACGCTTGACCTTTTGAGGTTGCACGTTGTCATCCAGTACTTCTTGAAAAAATGAGGATTCGGATGAAAGGTCGTCTATGGTTGAAACCGCCTGTGGGTTTCGTAAAAGGCTTTTAGGGGTCATCACGATCATCGGTTTACGGACCCGGTTTTTTACCTGACGGCGCAAAAGGTGAAAATACTGAGCCGGTGTGGTGGGCTGGCACACCTGGATATTATCTCCAGCGCACAGCTGAAGGAACCTTTCCAGACGGGCACTGGAGTGTTCCGGTCCGAGCCCTTCCATCCCGTGGGGCAGCAACAGTCCCAGGCCGCTGAGGCGCTGCCATTTGTCCTCACCGCTGACGATAAACAGGTCGATCACAGACTGGGCGTTGTTGGCAAAATCTCCGAACTGGGCTTCCCAAAGAGTCAATCCTTCAGGTTGCGCTACGGAATATCCATACTCAAAACCAAGAACACTTACTTCGGCCAGCAGGCTGTTGTACACCGAAAACGCGGCCTGAGATTCGCTCAGATTATTCAGCGGGATAAAATTTTTTCCGGTTTTGGTATCCATCAAAATACTGTGACGTTGACTGAAAGTGCCACGTCCGCAATCCTGCCCACTCAAACGAACCGGGATCCCTTCCGTTAACAGTGAAGCAAACGCCAGAGCCTCTGCGTTTGCCCAATCGATCCCCAAACCTTTCTCTATTGTTTCCAGTCGTTTTTTCAGCAAGCGTTCCAGTTTTGGAAAAAGACTAAAATCCGACGGGATACTGTTCAACTGGCGGGCCAGTTCGATTAATTTTGTCTTCTCAATGCCGGTGGGAAACGGATCGTGAGAAAATTTGCCGTTAAATCCAACCCAGTTTTCATAGTAGCGGTCTTCTGGAAATGGACAGGCGCTGCTGTGGACTTCATGATAAGCTTCATCCAGTTTTTTTATGATTCTGTTTTCGATTTGTTCGATCTGTTTTTTGTCAACCACACCTTCTTTTAAAAGCTGATCACCATAGATCCGGTTTAGAGAAGGTCGCTGCCGGATCCGTTCATACATCAGCGGCTGGGTAAAATAGGGCTCATCACCTTCATTGTGGCCATATTTGCGGTAACAGATAACATCAACAACCACATCCTTGTTAAAAGTCATCCGATAGTCTGCTGCAAGGCGGGCCACATGGGCCACTGCTTCAGGGTTTTCACCATGCACATGAAAGACCGGCACCATCAGCATTTTGGCAACATCCGTGGAATAACGGGTGGATCTGGCATCTTCGGGGAGGGTCGTGTAACCGATCTGATTGTTGATAATAATATGTATAGTGCCACCGGTGTGATAACCCTCCAGTTGTGACATGTTCAAGGTTTCCATTACCACACCCTGGCCGGCGAATGCAGCATCGCCGTGGATCAGCAAAGGAAGAATCCGGCGACGCTCACTGTCGTTCATCATATCCTGGCGAGCCCTTACAAAACCTTCCACTACCGGGTTGACAGCTTCCAGATGGCTCGGGTTGTTGACCAGAAATATCCGTATCTTCTGTCTTTTTACAGTGTGAATGTCCGCCAGGTATCCGTTATGATATTTAACGTCTCCATCACCGATCAGTTCATTCGGATTGTAGCAGTTCTCAAATTCGCTTAGAATGAGGTCATATCCTTTTTCCAGGATATGGGCTTGGATATTGAGTCGCCCGCGATGAGCCATTCCCAGTATAATCTCCTGTACCCCACTCTCAGCCACACGCTGCACAAGGGTATCCATCAGCGGAACGACTGTATCGCCGCCTTCCAACGAAAAGCGGGTAACACCGACGTATTTTTTATTTAAAAATTTTTCAAACAGGGCTGACTGACTGAGTCTTTCAAGAATCCTAACCTTTTCTGCCGCATCCAATTGGATCCGATTTCGGACTGGCTCCATGCGATCTTGCAGCCACCGGCGCTCTTGGGTATCCTGAAGGTGCATGTATTCTACACCAATGGATCGGCAATAAGTCTCCTTTAGACTGCTGATTATATCTTTCAAGGGAGCCTGTTGAGTCTTGGCGAATCGCCGGGTGAAAAACTTTCGGTCGAGGTCTTTATTTGTAAGACCGAAGGATTCCAGGCTGAGCATTGGATGCTCGGTGGGGCAGGCAATCAAAGGATCCATGCAGGCCAGCAGATGACCCAGATCCCGGTAACGATATTTGAGCGCTTCTACCTTAGACTGTTTGATCACCTGGTCCTTTTCCCCGGCGGTAGACACGGTTGGCGTCTCAACATAGGCAATACCAAATCCATTGAAAAAAGCCTGCCAATTCCGGGAAACTGCATCCGGGTTCGCCTGCCATTTACGGTACTGTTCGTCGATTAAATCAGCATTATATGTCTCTATCGCATTCATGGCCATAAACTATAAATTCATTGTGAGATTTTCACACAAACCTGTGTTCACCTGTGGTCCAGTCTGATTTGCTTTAAAAACCAATCCACAACCAGAACAGATACCATTTCGCGGTGGTCTTGACGGCTGAACATGTGATCTGCACCGGCGATAATTTCCAGATTGGCTCGACCATTGCTTATTTCCTTGGCCCTTTTGGCTTCCTTAACCGGCACAATTTCATCCTGATCCCCGTGGACCATCAACAGTGGCTTTTGAAACGCCTGTAAAATTTTTTGTAATTCGAAACGGTCTGCATCTGAAAAAAAATCTTTGTTGACGGTTAAAAAACGCCCTCGACTGGTAAAAGAGACCTCTCCGGTATTTTTCAGAATATTTCTTTGAGTCTGGTTGAGAAAATGGGTGGCTTCCATTGCCGTTATCCTGCTGCCGATGACGCATACAGCATTCACGGTTTCGATTTTCGATGCGGTCAGAAAGGAAATCAATCCCCCCATACTGTGACCTGCCATGCCAATCCACACCGCACCGTTTGAAGCAACAATTTCTGTCGCTTTCTGCATTTCGGTTATCTGCTTGCTGTAAGTGGATTGAGAAAATTCACCTTCACTCTGGCCGTTGCCTGAAAAATCAAAGCGTAAAACGATAAAACCTTCCCTGGTGAGATCTTCGGCCAACCTTCGAAGGATCGTGGTATGTCGTGTGCAGGTAAAGCAATGTCCGAGGACAATCCCTAGTTGGGATGATTTTTCCGGCAGATGAAGGGTTCCTGTTAGATTTTCTCCATCATGATTTTTAAAGTGAATTTGTTCTTCCACGCAAGGCCTTTATTTAGCCATCCGGCGTTTATTCAAAGACTTTTTACGAGTTTGTCAAGGTTTGGCAATAATGTAACTAAGGTGTGATTAGAATAATAGATAAATCAAAATACCGTGTCAATAGCCAAACATCTGTAAAGTTCAGGATATCCATAACAAAGGGATGCAAGTTCAGATATTTTTTGGCATAACGAATTCACGAATCGTTATTATCTACTAAGGTAATTTAAGCGTAATAACCTTACCTCCATATTGGTGGACAGAGTCATGGGCACGTATAATGACCGTTTGAACGCCAGCAGGGATTACAACATCAGAAAGACTTCGGGTAAAGGGTTGTTCATTCACATGAGGATGATGAAGAATCCGGGTCCCCAAAACTGTACCATCTTGCCTTGTAATATCCCATTTATCGGCATAGTGTTTCCATCCGTCATCTTTATGAAAAACGGTTACACTAAAGGTATAGGTATTTTTATTAAGTTTCTTTGCATCAACCTTGATGACATCTGCTTCTCCGGCATATGAAGCCGGCAGATGAAAAAATAAGCATAAAGTGAGAAATATTAAAAGTCTATGCATCTTATATATAGTTTTAAAATTAACCAATAAAACAAAGAATTATATTCATGAGCTGAAAGATTATGGCAGAAATCAGAAAAAACGTAAAGCCTATATTCATCAAAGCGGATTTTTATTATCTGATGCGGATGTCTCCAAAGCCTTCGTCCATGAAACCCTTAGTGATGCCCCTGAAACCATACGATGTAATTTGCAAAATCGTTTTTGCTTGACTTTGAAAGTTCTTTATTATTCCATAATGAAAAAACTGTCCGACCAATTGTTTAACCTTTATACCAGCTATATTTTGCTGAGCATAGCCTAAAGTTTGCCACCTCTTTCAGGTGAATATCAAAACAGATTGATCTTGATTAAATTTTAACTTAAAACCAGGACCACAATACTTTACACAAAAAAGACTAATTTATCAGGGAGATTTGAGTGAAATTCCACCACTGTACATCCCAAGAGGTTCTAAAACACTTGTCGTCAGGAATAAATGGCCTTAATGAAGATGAAGCAAAAAAAAGACTTGCTCAATACGGCCCCAACGAAATAGCGCGTAAGCGTGAAATTTCTCCAGCCATGATCTTACTTTCTCAGTTTAATAGCTTCATTGTCTACATACTCATTGCTGCGGTTATCATATCAGTAGTACTTCATGAATACATCGATAGTGCTGTGATCATCGCTATCCTTATCGTAAACGCGATTCTCGGATTTTTCCAGGAATACAGGGCGGAGAAGGCCATCGAGTCGCTCAAGAAAATGGCAGCCCTTCAGGCAACAGTGATAAGAGATGGCGAAAAAAAGAGAATCAATAGCAATAAACTTGTGCCCGGAGATATGATCGCTTTTGAGTCAGGGGATCGGATACCCGCCGATGCCCGAATCGTCGAAGGGTACCTTCTCGAAGTTATGGAGTCATCGCTGACAGGTGAAAGCCTGTCGGTAAGAAAAGATTCAACACCCATAGACGATACAAGCACGCTTGGTGATATGAAGAACATGCTTTTTGCCGGTACGAACGTCACAAGTGGCTCCGGCAGGGCGGTGGTGGTGAGAACGGGTATGGACACCGAGATGGGAAAAATTGCTGAATCGATTGATTCTGTCGATGATGATGAAACTCCGCTTCAAAAGAGGCTGGATAAACTAGGAAGGAAGCTTGGGATACTAACACTCATCATCTGCGGAATCATCATTGTCTTCGGCATCTTTAAAGGCGGAAATATCCTTGAGATGATCATGGTTGGTGTAAGCCTTGCCGTAGCTGCCGTACCAGAGGGCCTTCCAATTGTCGTGACCATTGCGCTGGCTCTCGGAGTCAAGAAAATGGTTCAACATCATGCCCTGGTAAAACGCCTTCACAGCGTGGAGACCTTGGGATGCACAACGGTCATCTGTACGGACAAGACCGGAACCCTTACACGCAACGAGATGACGGTAACGAAATTGTATGTCAACGATACCATAGTCGATATTACGGGAACCGGATACGGGGCTTTAGGAGAGTTTTTTTCCTCAGGCGAAGGATTTGATCCATTATCCGGTGAACTCCTCCTGAGAATAGGCGCTTTAAATAATGATGCCGCGTTATCAGAAAAAGAGAGTATTATCGGCGATCCCACCGAAGGATGTCTGATTGTCAGTGCCGCTAAGGCGGGACTAGAAAAGTCGGTTTTAAATAAAAATTTTCCAAGAGTAAATGAAATACCCTTTGATTCGGAGCGCAAAAGAAAATCTACCGTTCATCGCACCAAAGAAGGCCTTTTCATGTACACTAAGGGAGCTCCGGACATGGTAATCAATCTTTGTTCAAAGATAAATGTCCACGGGAAGATATCACCCCTTACCGATGAAGCCAAAAACATGATTATTGAAACGAACCGAATGTTCGCATCGCAGGCTTTAAGGGTGCTTGCCTTTGCTTATAAACAGCTGGATTCCGGTGAGAATGTCGATAAGTCCGATGAAAATGACCTTATCTTTGTCGGTTTACAGGGTATGATCGATCCCCCCCGCGTTCAGGTTCGAAGTGCTATCGAAAAGTGCAGGAATGCGGGAATTCGATCCGTTATGATAACCGGGGATTATGCTCTTACGGCACAAGCTATCGCTAATCAACTGGGCATTGAAGGTGAGCCTGTGACCGGAGAAGAGCTTGAAACACTAGATAATGAAGCTTTGAAAAAAATGGTAAAGGAAATCTCAATTTTTTCAAGGGTAAACCCTGAGCACAAGATACGGGTCGTGAGAGCCTTAAGAGAAGCGGGAGAAGTGGTTGCCATGTCCGGGGACGGTATAAATGATGCACCGGCTCTCAAGGAGGCTGATATCGGCATTGCCATGGGCATCACCGGTACGGACGTGACCAAAGAGACGGCTGATATGGTTCTCCTGGATGATAAGTATACCTCGATTGTTAATGCTGTGGAACAGGGCAGGGGCATCTACGAAAACATAAAAAAATTCGTGAACTACCTGCTTTCGAGCAATCTGGGTGAAGTCTTGATACTTTTTGTAGCCATGATCATTGGCTTTAAAGACGCTTCAGGAGCCATAGTGATGCCACTTCTGGCCACACAGATTCTCTGGCTGAATCTCATTACAGACGGCCTTCCCGCAGTCGCTTTAGGTGTTGATCCCATACGAAAGGGAATTATGAATGTACCACCACGCCATCCCGATGAACCGATTATAACAAAAAGCATGGCGACAAACATTATGATCATATCAATACTCATGGCGGCCGGAGTCCTTTTTCTCTTTTACCGGTTTCTTCCCGAGGGGAATACAATCGCTCGAACGATTGCCTTTACTTCCATCGTTATGCTCGAGATGGTACGGGTCACCATGATCCGTTCCCAGTATAAACTTCCATTCTTCTCAAACCTGTATCTGATCGGTGCTATTATTCTTTCGGTGTTGCTCCAGGTGGCGGTGGTCTATGTACCGGTAATGAACATCGTATTTAAAACCACGCCACTCAACCTTTACCACTGGGGCTATATGGGTGCGGTGATGGCAGTAATATTCATTATAGGAGTGGTTATAACCAGGCTGATAAATCGCAACAGTCAAATTTCTTACAGTCCGGGGTAAAGCTCATCATGAAAGCTATGAAATACAGATCATCTCCAGATTAATTGTAGGTAATTAAGGCAAAACAAGTGGATTATTTCCAATTGAGCAGGCTTTATCTCAGAGGGTTCAAGGGGTCAAGGATTCAAGGGTCCAAGTGATCATCCACAAAGCAGGCGGATAAAAATGCTAAAGAATTATAAAGAGTTTAAGGCCTTGCAAAAGTCATACGAATTCTGTTTAGAGATATATAGGATAACAGCAAGATTCCTAAGGAAGAAAGATAAATTCTGACTTGAAAGATTAAAAACGGTTGTTTCTCTTCCTTCAAACATAGCCAAAGGATATGGAAGAAAGACAATCATAGGTTACATTAGAAAACAAACCCTTGAATCCTTGACCCCTGGAATCCTTGAATCCTCTTCTCCAACAAAATTGGAGAAGAACCCAAAATACTTTTATCCGGATTTTATTGGTAGGGAAGGTGCTTCGGCTCCAAGGATCAGTTTCCTTATATCGGTAATAATCATGTAAAGAGAAGGGACAAGTGCCAGGGTAATCACAGTGGCGAAGACTATACCGAAGCCGAGCGATATGGCCATGGGAATGAGGAATTTGGCCTGTCTGGATGTCTCGAATATCATGGGTGAAAGTCCGCCAAAGGTAGTGAGAGTGGTGAGCATGATCGGTCTGAAACGCTGAATTCCTGCACTATGAATCGCTTCGAAATTTGAAATTCCGGCCCGTCTTCTCCTGTTCGCAAAGTCTATCATGACCAAAGAGTCATTAATTACCACGCCGGATAAGGCGACCACACCGAACATGCTCATCACACTCAGACTATACCCCATTAAAAGATGACCAAGTACCGCCCCAACAATACCGAAAGGCACGCAGGCCATTACTATTATCGGCTGGATATAGCTGTTAAATGGGATAGCCAGCATGGCATAAATGGCGATTAGCGCCATAAGAAGACCATATATCAGGCTTTCCATGCTTTCACTCATGTCTGCCTGACGGCCTTCGAAACTGTACGAGAGCCCGGGGTAATTTAATTGCAGTTTAGGAAGCATGTCCGTCTTAAGGGAACTTAAAATTTCCCCCGCTTTGCTTCGGGGTCGCACATCCGCTGAAACCGTCACCACCCTTTGGGCGTTTCTCCTTTCAATGCTGGTGTAAGATCTTCCCCTGTTGATCGTCACGGCCTGTCTTAAGGGGATCTCTTTTCCGAAAGGGGTTCTTAGTATCATTTCTTCAAGATGGTACTCTGAGTGTCTTTCATCGAAGGGGAGCCGCACCATAACCTTTACCTCGTTTTTTCCCCTGAGCTGTCTTAATGCCTCTGATCCGTAATATGCATTTCGAATCTGTCTGGCTATTTCCCTTGAACTAAGGCCCAGACTTCGTGCTTCAGGTTTTACCTGAAAGTCGATTTGCTGTTTTCCAGGAGAAAATCCGTCATCAATATCCGATACCCTCGGGAAATAGGACAGGGAATCCGCAAGCTCCTCGCTTGCCTTTTTTAAGACTTCAAGATCATTGTGACGTAGTTCAAGGGTGATGGCAGAACCTCTGCCCGGGCCGCCCACATCCGATTCGAATTTTATTGATTCAATACCGACGAGCGTGCCTGCCGCTTTTCTCCACTGATTTGTAAACTCGGCAGTTGAAATCGGTCTTATATCAGGATCTGTTAAATACACCCTGATTCGACTTTCGTTTTCGGCAATTTTCGCAAATATTCCTTTTAATAGTTTGTCGCTGCCGTTTTTTTCCGCCACTTGCCTGGCAGCGTTCACCACCCTGTTCTGAATATCCAAGGTTTTCTGAACGGCTGTTCCATAGGGAAGAACGATTGTGGTCTGAGAAAAATCAGATTCCACCTTTGGAAAGAGTTCAAATCCCATTCTACCACTTTGTATAAAACCGATGGTAAGGATAAGAATGGCGATGGCCAGAAAAAAGGTAATATATCGATTGCTGAGTACAAATCTAAGAAAAGGGCCGTAACGCTCTCTTATAAATCTGGTAAAATGGACGCTAAAGTCCTTTTGTATTTTATGTACCCATCCCAACAGACCGCCTGTTTTTTTATCCTTCTGATGGCCGAGGTGGGCAGGGAGTATAAAAAGGCTTTCGATCAGAGAGATGGCAAATACGCTTATAACCACAAATGGTATGTACTTGAATACCTTTCCCATTACGCCAGGGACAAAAAGCATCGGCATGAAGGCGATCATGTTTGTCAAAACACTGAAGGTCACAGGCATGGCAATCTCTTTGGCACCGCGAATGGCCGAATTTATCCAGGGAAGACCCTTCTGCCGATAGTGGTATATATTTTCACCCGCTACAATGGCATCGTCAACCACAATTCCGAGGGCGATGATAAAGGCGAACATGGTAATCATGTTGATACTGGCCCCGAGGGGAGATAGTATAAGAAGAGATCCTAAAAATGAGATAGGGATTCCAAGGCTGACCCAGAAGGCAAGACGTGCCTCAAGAAAGACGGCAAGCAGGATAAAAACCAGGCTCAATCCGATCAACCCGTTTCTTATTAAAAGATTCAGACGCTGTCTGTAGATGTCTGACCTGTCTCGTGTAATATCAATAGATAGACCAGGGGCCAGATTCTGCCTGATGGATGGCATTCGGTCTCTTACCGCGTTTGAAACGGTGATTGGCGTCTGATTCCCAATTCTGTAAACTTCAATCATAATAGAAGGCTTGCCGTTAAAAGTCCCGAAGTTGTCGGTTTCTTCGAAGTCGTCTTTTATTTTAGCGATATCTTCAAGCAGTACTTGGGTACCGTCATTGGATGTGATAATAGGGATTTTGGCGAATTCATTTCCGTAGTAACGGCGCTCTTTCATGCGAACCAAAACGTCGCCTCCGCCCGTTTTTATCGATCCGCCGGGAAGTTCTACAGAGGCAGCGGCTATTCGGTTCGCTATCTCATCAAGGGTGAGATTATAGGTTCGAAGGGTCTTTTGGGAAATTTCAATACTTATCTCAAAATTACGTATGCCCGAAAGATCAACCTGGGTAATTTTAGGGTCTAAAAGCAGTGTATTTCGAATGGTTTCTGCTGTGTGTCTTAAAGTCCAATTATTCTGCTCTCCATAGAGGGCAAGTGAGAGAACCGATCTTTTCCTCCCCACGATTGCAACCGTAGGCTCTTCGGTTTCTTCTGGAAATGAGGTTATCCGGTCTACCTCGTTCTTAACATCCTGGGCAAACCGATTAATATTCCCGCCCTCGATCATCTCTATACGGATATTGCCCGATCCCTCATTGGCGGTGGAAGTGATTTCCTTTACACCCTCAAGACCTTCCACGGTCTCTTCTACTGCGAGTATTATCCCTCTTTCAACTTCCTCTGGACTGGCACCCGGATAAGCGACGCTTACATTGACTATATCAAGTTCAAATTGGGGAAAAACCTCCTGCTTGATCTTTCCTCCCCATAGGAAACCCCCAACGAGCAAAACCACCATGAGAAGGTTTGCTGAAACGGCATGTTTGGCCATCCAAGCGATGGGGTCTTTGCGGTTTTTATCTGCTACCCGAGGGCTACTCATTTTTCTTGTGCCCCTGTTTTCCGGCATCTTCTTCCTTGACTCTTATGGGCATTCCTTCTACCGGTGCCGGGAGATCCGACGTGATAATCTGTTCGCCGGGTGAAAGACCTTTTCCAACAATCACAACACGCGCATCTCGCCAGGGTGTTTCTACCTTTCGAATATCAAGGCTGTTGTTTTCTCCCAGTACCCAAACATGGATGTCGTCCCTAAGTGCCGTTCTGGGTATGGAATAGACATTTTCAAGTGTATCTCCATCAATTTCAACTCGGACATATTCTCCTATGAGCATCTGGGGTTTTTGTCTGTTTGGTTTTTTCAATCCCAGCGGATCTTTGATTGAAATCAGGATCCGGGCCATACGTCCCTGGCTTTCAAGATCGCTCAAAAGTCTAACCACACTGCCTTCACGTGTTGAACCTTCCCTGTAGAAAACGCTTGCCTTTGAAGAGGAGTCGTGGGAGTTCTTTGGTATGGATATCCACTTGAGACGGTCTACAGGAATCGATGCTTCAATCCAGTATTCGTCGGTGCCTATTAATTCGGCAAGCTGATCCTGAGTCGCTACCTGGGAGCCCATTTCAACATTTTTCGTGCGGACTATGGAATTAAAAGGGATTTTAATGCGGGTCCTTGAAAGATCATCCTTTGCACGTTTTAGGCTTGCCACGGCTGCTTTAAGATTTGCCTCTGCTTTTTCAAGATGGGGTTTTCTAAGGGCTAGCTCAGCGTCGAGTTCCTTAGAATCTTTTCCATCGTTTAACAGTTCCCATTCCCTTTTGGCGACATCCTGGTGACCCAGTTCCAATTTGAGGGAATACCTGGCTTCGGCAACCTGAGACTCTTTTTGAATGATATCGAGTTTGTAATCGGCCTGGTCAATCCGGAGTACTTCCTTCTTAGCCCTAAAGACACCTCCCTCTACAAATTCGGGGTTAATCCAGGTGATCTCTCCGGATACTCTCGATTTAAGTGTCACTTGACGGGCAGGTACAACAGAACCCATTACAGATACAATAACTCTATGTTTCCCTGGGTGTACCTCCTTTACTTGTACAAGGGGGATCATCTTTTTGGGTGGTCTCCTTTTTGCCTTTTTGGCTGTATTTTTGAAGTATGTTGCGCCTGCAACTCCCCCGATAAGCAGTATGATGCAGATAACCACCCTGATTAAGATTGATAAAGGCCTTTTGCTTACTTTTTCATGAGCATCTATTTTTTGTTCTTCCATTTTTTGTTTATCCAGTTATTTATGCAGCCAGTAGATTTAAAACATCTGCTTTACTTCCTTCATCCATGTTCCCCCAAGTGCCCTGTAAAGGCTTATCCTGTATAGTAAAAGTTGGGTCTTTTTCTGTATAAGATCGATTTCGAGGCCTTGAGTCGTTAGAAGCTGGGTTAATACGGGTAAATATTCATTGAGACCTTTTCTATACCGCTCCCTTGCTTCATTAAGGGCATTTTTGGCGGCTTCAATTTCCCTTTCAAGCGCCTCTATGTGCTCTCTTTGTTTTTTCTCGCTGATCAGTGCGTCTTCAACCTCTTTGATTGCGGTGAGAACCGTTGAGCGATAGGATGCGAGATTTTCATCCGCTAACGCCATTTGGCGATCTACCTCTGCTTTCCTTTTATTACCATCTAAAATAGGTGCGGTCAAATTTCCTGCAAGACCGATAATCCAGTTATCCATCAGAAGGTCAAGGCTTTCGGAGTTAAATTTTAACGATGCTGTGAGATCAATGCTGGGAAGACGGTTCGCCCTTGCAGCGGCAACCTTCCAGTCAACCGCTTTCAATCTCAGGCCCGCGGAGCGAACATCCGGCCTGCGTGAAAGGACATCGGCGGGTATTCCAATAGAGGGAAGTTCCTGCAAAACCGGAAGACCGTTACGATTGATCTCTATTTCGGCATCCGGTGCTTTTCCAAGCAAAAGGGCGAGTTTATGAAAAAAAAGAATCTCTTGTGCCTCCACAAGGGGTATCTGTGCCTTTACCTTTTCTACCACCTGCTTTTGCTGGTACACGTCAAGGGCTGAGACCATTGCCTTTCTGAACCTGAGGTTTACCAGTTCAAAATGAATCATATTTGTTTTTAACTGCTCTTTAAGCAGGTGCTTTTGCATACGCTGTGAAATGATGTTTATCCACTGTTGTGTCACCTCGGCAGCGAGGGTCATGGCAGCCGCGTTAAAATCCTCACGGCTTGCAGATGCTTGCAGTATAGCAGCTTCCTGCTCTGATCTTATTTTGCCCCACAGGTCAAGTTCGTAACTGCTCACAAGACCGAGTGAATAATCTTTAACCGTTTCTTTTGTAGTGATTGTATTTTTTCTTTTCTGTCTGGCACGGGAGGCCCCTGCATTTCCCGAAAGGTTTGGAACGAGCGCTGAACCAGCTTGTACGGCAAGGGCCTTTGACTGCATCAGCCTGGCCCACGCCTCCTTAAGTGAAAGGTTTTCAGCGAGAGATGTTTTTATAAGTTGGTTTAACTCATGATCATTGAAACCTTCCCACCACTTATCCGGCTGTTCAGGCCCCTTGCTATAAAGCGAGAAAGTACTTGGAATTTTCCCTTCAGGATTCTGTCTCAACTCGGGATCAAAGTAGCTACATGAGCCACTGAAAAGCAGAGTAATCAATAAAACCCAAAGGCATTTAAAATCGATAGCTATGGAATCAGTCATATTGATAAAGATGAATTTCTGTTATGAGCTTCGTTTGAAATTTGATTATCGTTATACATCTTTTATTGGCAGATTGTCTATCAAGATATAATTCACTTGTGCCACGGCAACATGCTTTTTATTTGAATCATAAAGGTCAATTGAAACCGGGCACAACGTTCGACCTAACTTTATTACTTTTGCTTTTGCAGTCACATCGCTCAGGCATGGTGCAAGAAATCGTATATTCATATCCGTTGTCGTTAGCTTGACAAATGGCCCGGTTTTGGTGAAAATTGCAAAACAGGCCGTGCTATCGGCAATGGTCATTAACAATCCACCATGAAATGATTTAAAGACGCCATCATAGCTTAACTTTCTCGGAACCTTTGTTTCACAAAACCCATCGGAAAGAGAAATGATTTGAATTTTTAGCGTATCAACTATTGGAATTTTCTTTATTTCACTCAGTATATTATTTTTAAGTTCAGGTGATAATTCCATGATTATTGTGCCTCTTTTGAAAATTACAGGTTTTATGAATATGAACAAATTCTTAAATTTAGCAGTATCATATCAAATTATCAATCAAGATTTCCTGCCAGACGCTCTTTTTCAAGAGCAGTTTTTAGCTCTTTAAAAAATTTATAATTGGCGGCAGGGAATGGATATTGACTCATCTCATCAAGGCCGATCCATCGAATCGGCTGACTCTGCCGGGCCTGAATGGTTGAAGAAGTCAGTCGGCATATAAAAATATTCAATTCAATCTTAAAGTGGGTGTAGGCATGTTTCACAGCCTTTAATTTTTGGATGATTTTTATGGAAACATCCAGCTCTTCACGGCATTCCCTGGTGACTGCCAGTTCCGCGGACTCGTCAGTCTCAATTTTACCACCCGGAAATTCCCACATTCCAGCCAGATGGCCTGTGGAGGGACGTTTCTGAATCAGAAATTTATCATTTTTCAATATAACGGCCAAGGCGACCTTATAAAGGGGTATCTTTTTCTTCCTTATGCGAACAGGA
>CAJHXW010000218.1_pt1 | contig 14683 bp, 13 predicted proteins | sample 9198581 | NCBI WGS metagenome assembly CAJHXW01 (sample SAMEA7708328, study PRJEB35096) | sediment metagenome | biome: marine neritic benthic zone biome [ENVO:01000025]; feature: sediment [ENVO:00002007]; material: shallow marine sediment [ENVO:03000034] sea grass bed [ENVO_01000059] ...
CTACGGCATCTATCTCTCTGAAATTAGTTTTGAGCCAGCCCCAGTAGACAGATTCCTACGACAACGATAATCGTCTCTGCCTGTATGTGTAACGCAGAAAATAGGAGGCGTGTACAGGGCATTACAATCATTTGTTTTAGAAATTGGCAATATGGCACACAAGTTCTTTCTTAACGATCTTAAATACAATCAAACAGTTTGCTCATTTAAAACGGAACATATTTATGAGAATTACTGTATCAGGCAGCTGAATTCATAACAGTATTTTTGCCCTCGATATCAACAAGACCGATTTCTATTACCCTGTCACCATTTTAGATGAGCAGGCTGGTCGTTTCCACATCCAGCATTACATATCGATTTATTGGTAAAGTCATTGGTTAGTATTTAACTACCTTCCATTTTTTAAACATTTTTTCAATCTCAATTACTTCTTTTTTCCCTTCACTGAATTCTTTGCCCGTCAACACCAGGTCCCACAGACGACCGTTGGGGGTTAAATGGCGTCTGGAAAAGTCGGGTTCATCGTAATCTGTTTTTTTGTAATGAGCTATTATTTTATGTTTAAGGGGGATTTTCAAAGCCTGATGGATTAGCCCCAGTTCATCAAGCCTGTACAGGAAGGCTTCGGTTGAAACGCCAAAGCGATGCTTGATGCGAAGCAAAAGCTCATATGACCATTGTTTTTTCCGTATACCGAGCTGCCGGACCGTGTCGATGATCGCACCTGAAGGCATGAGAAATGTAGCGGCAAAATGGCTGGCGGCCCGATGGGGTGTAAATGGCTTTTTGTTGGAGGTTTTTGGGGTAACATTTTCTGTGAGGGTTTCATTTCTTTGTATCGCGGCTGTGGTGATCAAGATATTACCGAGCTCATAAGCGAGGTGGAAGAGCTGTCTTTCAGGATTTTTTTTGTTATTAAGAAAAAAGAAAGCATTCTGATTGACAGGATCGTAATAGGAAAAACCGTCTATGGCTTTGGGCATGGGAACGATAATCACACGGAACCCCTGGCTTTCAAACAGCTCAAAATAATCAAAGACGATACCATACTCAATTCCCATGTATCTGCGGACAGTCAGTGACAGAATTTCCATTCCGTCCTCGTCTGCTTCAAAAGGGATAAAAAGAGGTATTTTTGCCCGTTTTTGCGCACCACATATATCTTCCAAAGCTTGAAATCCCTCGATCATATCTTTTGCCATGGATTTGAGGTGAGAAGAGAAAAGGTCTTCCATGCCTGTAGAAACCAGGAAAGGTTTTTTTTCATCTTCGAATCGGTGGATTTGAAGAGATTCATGTCCCTCGGCAAAAATAGTATCCACTGAAACATCAAGGGCTTTTGACAGATTGTATATGGCGTTTGCAGACGGAGAATTCACCCCCCTTTCTATTCTGCCCAAAGGCACATCGCTCATCTTTGCCCTGGATGCAAGCATGGCAAGAGTCCAGCCACGTTCACGCCTTAAATAACGTATATTTTTGCCGATAAATTCAAGTTTGGTTACCATGTGTGAAGAAAAGATACTATATAGTTTTATATTTGTCAATATAGATATCAAATATATATTGATACAAACTATATAGTATCTATTGGAAAAGTGCTGTTCGAAGTCTGCGCTTATCTGCAAAGGTCGTAACATATAGCCGGCAATGGTTTGCTGGTGTCACAATTTTGACATAAAAGTGATAATGTTCAGTAATAAATTTCATAATCATGCATTTCCGTTAAGCAGTAAAAAACATGATTTTGCTATAATTCATTGATAAAACAACAGTTTATGCTTTAGCAGAGCAGCTGCTTCATTTGGCATATAATTTGCAAAGTTTATCTAAAAGACGGAATTATCAATATTTTGAGATAACAGCTCATGCGTCCCAAGATAATAGTTGCCTGGTAACGTGGACCACATGTGTGTGATGAAAATATAATGAACATCCCTGATTCTATAAATACCATCAACAAAGACCGAAAAAGCATCTCTTCCGGGGTTATAAAACAGGCTTTGAAGATGATATCTTCAAGACAAGTGGTCACTGATATCCTAAAAAGTAAAGCCGCAATATTTCTTGAAATGGTCAAAAAAAGAAAAATCTTAGAAAATACGAATGCCAATCTTAAAAAAAAGCTTCACGAGCTTAAAAGAGAGAATCGGAAAATAGTAAGGCAGCAAAAAAATCTTATTGAAAAAGAAAGGATAAAGGTTTTGCTACAGATGGCAGGTGCCAAGGTACATGAGTTAAGCCAGCCGTTGATGGCCCTGCTATCCGGAATCGAGTTGATGGAGTTAGACAAAGAGAGCCCGGATAAATTGGCCCATCATATAACATTGATAAAAAAATCCGGTAATAAAATTTCCGAGGTTATTAAAAAGATCCAGGCTATACGATATGATGAGACCAGACAACAATTTGACGAAACCTCTATTGTCAATATTAACCAAAAGATAAATATACTTTCACTGGAAGACTCGGATAATGATTTTGAAATGATTACTACGGTTTTATCCGACCAAAAACAAATCACTCTATCCCGTTCAAGCAGTATTGAAGATGCCATACAGGTATTGAAAAAGAGCCATTTTGATCTGATACTTTTGGATTATCTGCTTTCGGATGGAAACGGCCTTGATTTGTTAAAAAGAATGGAAAAAGAGGGTTTGGAAATACCTGCGGTAGTCATTACCGGGCAAGGTGATGAAATGATAGCCAAACATGTGATCCAGGCGGGTGCCTACGATTATTTGCCCAAAAACAAGATTGGCGAGGAATCCCTCTTGCGAGTCCTTATTAACACCCTTGAAAAGGCACGTCTTAAAAAAGAGATAAAAAATGCCCAGGGAAAGATTGCCATGATGTCAATCCGGGATGAATTAACCGGGCTTTATAATCGGCGTTACTTCAACGAGGTAATTGAAAAGGAGGTATCCAGAGCGACGAGGTATGAGAATGGCCTGGTGCTCTGCATGGTAGACCTAGATTATTTCAAGAAAATAAACGATACCTATGGTCATCTTGCCGGAGACATAACCCTTTCTGAGATTGCCGGGATGCTCAAAAAATGTGTGCGAAAGAGTGATTTGTGCTGCCGTTACGGTGGTGAAGAGTTTACTGTGATCATGACAAATACGGATACAAAAGGAGCAGAGAAGGTAAGTGAAAGATTCAGGAAGATGGTGGCAAAACGACTATTTAAATACAATGCATCCAAGTTTCATTGTACTGTGAGTGTGGGAATCGCTGCATACAACTCCAAACTAAAACAGTCTTCCACAGAACTGTTGGAGGCCTCAGATATTGCACTTTACCAGGCAAAAGCGCAAGGAAGAAACAGGATTGTCACTACTAACATCATTCCCCGCCCGAATTAATTTTTATTACTACCGCTTTAGCTACTTGCCCTTTCCCTTTTTTAAATTATATCTTAACATACATGGTCTGAACTTAACAGTCGAGAGTTATTGGAGCATTGCGAAAGATCCACTACATCAAATAACTATCAGTTTTTTACCATCGACCTTTGGTGCAAAAGGCGCTACTTATCGGTTTGATCTTTTATCAGCATTGTAGAAGGATCCAAAAGCAATGACGGATGGTCGGAACCCGCTCCTTCACCTTTCAAGGCTTTGACATGTATTTCTTTTCCTTTCGGCTGAAGCTGGACAACTGCTTCAAAAAGATCGGTGACTTTGATCAGCCTGGTGGGAATATCATCTGGCCCTATTGCTTCATCACGATGGGTTCGAATGGTAAACCATACGTATAATAATTTTTTTTGTGCCATGGTTTTAAGCTGTGAAAGCGGCTCGTAAATGGACTCATCAAAGGGGAGTCCGTCTATAATAAGCATCTTGGGAGAAAAAATATTTTGCTCGGTAAGGTCCGTAAGCCTTTCTTCAAGTTTTGGCACACTGAAGCCTTCGACCCTAAAGGTCATGATAAACCTGTGGGGCAGGATGGTTTCAATTAACTGATCTGTCTGCTTAATATTGTACTGTTCTGCTATACGGCATAACACTTCCCTGTACCAAAGATTAACTTTATTTACAGGATCGTCCATGCTGATGTGAAGAACATTTCTATTTTTAAGAAGGGAGTTTAAAGAAAGTTGTACCAAAAATGATGTTTTCCCGACACCGGCCCGTGCGAGGACTGCACCGAATCCGCCAGGAGTTAGAATCTCTTCGGTTTTATATCCCATAAGTCTTAAGGGGTTTCGAAGTATAAGATCGTTTTTCAGCATTGTGAAACTCCTTTCTTTTAGGTGAAAGATCTTTGCCTGAGTACTACTGAAATTGATATTTATTTGTTCTGAGTCTTTGGTATTACGAATAAGTTTATGCAACATTCTTTTTTTCTTCTCTGGCCTTTTCGATAAGTTCTTCCATGATCTGCCGGGGCACTTGTTTATATGTATTAAATTCCATGGTGAACTGCGCCTTGCCCTGTGTCAAAGATCTTAAAACAGTTGAATAACCGAACATTTCAGAAAGTGGAATTCGGGCTTCAATGCTGCACATGGGTCCTTCATCCTGAGAACCGACTATCATTCCCCGGCGCTGATTTAAGGAACTCATGACACCCCCCTGAAATTCAGTGGGAGTCTCGACCACGACTTTCATTATGGGCTCATGGATGACCGGACCTGCTTTGGCATATCCTTCTTTAAATGCTGCGCGAGCTGCCGCTTGAAAAGCCATTTCGGAAGAATCGACTGCGTGGGATGCCCCGTCATTAATAACAATTTTAACGCCTGTTACCGGGAAACCCATTTTAGGCCCTTTGGCAAGGGATTGTTTAAAACCTTTTTCACATGCGCCGATGAACTGGGTCGGAATAGCGCCACCGGTAATTTTGTTTTCAAAGATGAATTCCTCTTCTGCTATTGGCTCAATATAGCCTTCCACACGGCCAAACTGTCCGGCGCCACCGGTTTGTTTTTTGTGAGTGTAATTGAATTGAGCCTTTTGAGTAATTGTCTCTCTATAAGCAACGCGGGGTTTTCCTATAGAAACTTCTGCAGTGTATTCACGTCGCATCCTTTCAACATAAACTTCAAGATGAAGTTCTCCCATTCCTTCTATAATGGTTTCATTGGTTTCATCGCTTACATGGGTTCTGAAGGTTGGATCCTCCTTGGTAAAACGTCCAAGGGCCTTGGACATGTTAATCTGAGACTTATTGTCTTTTGGAGCAATCGCAAGGGAAATAACCGGTTCAGGCACAAACATGGAAGTCATAGTCAAGCTTGTTCCCGGAGAAGCAAAGGTATCCCCGGAAGCACATTCGATACCGAAAAGGGCACCGATATACCCTGCTTCAATTTTATCAATATCTTCCATCTGGTCTGCATGCATCCTGGCAACCCTGCCGACTTTAACCTTTTTCCCATCGCGGACATTAACCATTGTCATACCTTTGGCAAGGGTTCCCTGATATACCCGTATGTAAGTAAGTTGACCGTATTGCCCGTCTTCAAGTTTGAATGCAAATGCAACAAGATCATCATCAGGACTGTTGGAAAGGATAACGGAGTTTTCATTATCTTCCATGTCAAGGGCTTCGTTTTCAACATCAGGCGGACACGGTAAGAGGTTAGCAACAGCATCGAGGAGTGGTTGGATGCCTTTGTTTTTATAGGCTGATCCCATAAAAACCGGAGTCAGTTTACGTGCAAGGGTGCCGTTTCGAATGGCAGATATTAAAAGGTCTTTCGTTACCCGATCTTCAAGTGCGGCTTCCATAAGCTCATCTGAAAACATGGAAGCTGCATCAATCAATTCTTCCCGCTTTTTAACCGCCTCATTAATAAGGTTGTCAGGTATCTCTTCGACACGAACCTTCTCACCATTTTCACCATCAAAATAGACTGCCTTCATGATAACCAGGTCAACAATCCCTGTTAAATCAGCTTCAAGGCCCACAGGCATTTGCATGGCAACGGTATTATGACCAAGTTTCTCTTTTAGCTGGTTGATAACTCGCAGAGGGTTTGCCCCGCTTCGGTCGCATTTGTTGATGAATGCAAGACAAGGTACTTTATATCTTTTCATTTGTTGATCAACAGTTATGGACTGGGACTGAACACCACCAACACCGCACAGTACCAATATTGCGCCGTCTAATACACGCAGGGATCGTTCAACTTCTATGGTGAAATCAACGTGGCCGGGTGTATCGATGATATTAATTTCGTGGCCTTGCCATTTACAGAAGGTGGCGGCGGAAGCAATTGTAATGCCTCTTTCTTTTTCAAGGTCCATGGAATCCATGGTCGCACCGACACCATCTTTGCCCTTAACGTCATGAATGGCATGAATTCTTTTTGTATAAAACAAAATCCGTTCCGTAAGGGTCGTTTTCCCTGAGTCGATGTGTGCACTGATACCGATGTTTCTAACTTTTTGTATGTCATTTTTCATTTATCTTTTTCCTGTTTGACAATTGTTAACAAAAAATCCCTCACCCGAAAAATAATACCAGATGAGGGATTTCCAAATCAGTATTAAAAAAGAAGGCTAAATATATTGATCAAAATAACAATGTCAAGAGAATATTTCCAATTTTCAAACAAGTTCCAAAATCTTGTTTACAAGTTTTTCTATACCGACAGCAACATCCTTTATACCCGGTCCGAGCATGTAAGCAGGGGTTGAGACAAGTTTATTATTGCTGTCCACATGGATCATGTCCACACCGCACTCTTTATGTTTCCCTCCCATTGCCTCGATGGCACCTGCTGTTGTGATGTCGGTGCCTATGGTTACTTCAGGATTCTTTCCTTCCAGCGCTTTGGTTAAAGTCGCAGGAGCAATACAAATCGCACCGATCGGTTTTTCGGCAAAAGCCATGTCGTTTAAAAAACGTTTAACATCCTCATTAACAACAGCGTCTTTTCCTTTCACCGCAAAATCGCTTAAATTTTTGGCAGCTCCGAATCCGCCTGGAATGATGAGACCGTCAATATCTGTCGCGTGAACTTTATTTATATCTTTGATGTTGCCCCTTGCAATTCTGGCCGATTCAACCAGCACATTTCTTTTTTCCCCCGTTGCTTCGCCAGTTAAATGGTTAACCACATCGAGCTGATCTACATCAGGTGCCATACAGACTATTTCGGCACCAGCTCTGTCTAAGGCAAGCATGGTGATCACCGCTTCGTGAATTTCACTGCCATCGTTTACACCGCAACCTGATAATAGAACACCTATTTTAGCCATGTTTTCCTCCTTTCGTTATCAGTTCTATCTTCAATCCTAACGCGAAACGCCTGGCCGTTCTGGTTTCTCCGGGTTTTGTTCTAAACAATATACTTTTTTCCTTTTATGAGTTGTTTTTTCAGCGGGCGTTGCCTGAGGAGTATATAAGTTGCGCCAGCACCACCATCACAGAGCCTCGCACTTGAAAAGGCCATTACCCATTTGCGCCACGGGCCACTTGTAAGCCATTTGCAAACCTTTAACTTTAAAACAGGATGGTATGGTGATGAAAGTCCGCGTCCATGTATTACCATAACAGCCCTTTTATTCATCATTACAGATTTTTTTAAAAATGTATCAAAAGCCGACCTTGCATCATCTGCATTTAACCCGTGAAGATCAATATGTGCCTGAATTGAAAAATCGCCCCGGTGAAGGCGTTTAGTAATCTCCGGATGGACTTTGTATCCTGCACCCTCTATATATTCGGGAGTATCGGCAACAACAAAGCCTTTTCCAGATTTTACAAGACGTTTGAGGCACGCCAGAGTTTCATAATCTTCATTTTTTTTATGGCCGGCAGACGGTTTCGGAGGAGGAGTATTTTCTATCCGGTTTTTTTTTGAAATAGGTTTAACGTCTGCCATTGCTTTTTCAAAGAGTTTCTGATCATCGACCGGATTCGTTTCCGGGTTCGGCTTTTTTCCAAAAGGTGGTCTAGTGCGGTTAAAGATGTGATAAACAGGTAGCTTTGACCTGTTTTCAAGAAGATCTTGTAAGTCTTCAAAAGGTCGAAATTTGCTAGAGGATCTGATAGGTTTCATCATGTTTGCCTTTGAAAAAGAATATTGAAAATTTATCAATCAATTTCATTAAGGTCAAACATAAATCGGTTTTGGATAAATATTTATGGACTATCTTTCAAAGAGCTAGTAGGTAGATCAGGTAAGGCTAGGGATTCGAGTGAAAATAGCCGTAAACACAAGCATACAGAAAATTCACCGACTCTTACCCTCTCTTTTGTATCGTTCACAGGTCCAGGGCTCAAATGGCAGAGAATTTGTCAGTGTTTATGCAATTTGAATCATGCGGTTTGCATCCACTTGAACCCTTAAATCGAAATCTTCCTTTTATAATCAGAGCCATAGTATCCTGCTTTTTATGTTGAAAAGCATTTGAGTTTTTGATTTCTTGACTATACTGTTTCCCATAAATATATTCCGTTTTAAACGATGAAAAACTCGTATATAAGAGATTGTAAAGAAAGAACTTAACCGGGCATATTATAATTGATTGAAGTATCAGAAATAATACTAACCAATTGGCAATATGGCACACAAATTCTTTCTCAACGATCTTAAATACACTCAAACAGTTTCCTCATTTAATACGGAACATATTTTTGAGAATTGCTATAAATTTGAAATTTAGGTTGAGATAGATATAAGTATATTTTCAATAAAGAGGAGAAATCAAATGGAGCTGGATAAATATTGCCCTGATAAGCTGCTGTCTGCCGAGGAAGCAACTTCTAAAATAAAAAAAGGCAACAGGGTTTTTATCGGTACAGGATGCGGGGAACCCCAGCATTTAATCCGGGCTATGGTAAAGGACGAAAGTTTGCAAGATATTATGGTTTATCAGATGCTTTCGTCAACCTTATCCGATTATATCGAGGATGAATTGTTTCTCAGACGGTTTTTTCTCAAACTATTTTTTATAAGCAGGCCCATGCGTAAGGCGGCTTTTGAAGGTAAAATTGATTATATCCCAACTTATCTTTCCCAGATACCAAGGCTGTTTGCAAGCCAACGTATAGGACTTGATGTTGCTCTTGTCCAGGTCAGTCCCCCTGATCAATTCGGATATTGCAGTCTGGGCGTATCGGTTGATATCACAAAATCGGGGATGGAAAACTCAAAAATAGTTATTGCACAGGTAAATCCGATGATGCCCAGAACATGGGGTGACAGTTTTGTTCATGTTGATGACATCGACTACTTTGTACAACATGAAGAGTCACTTGTAGAAGCGCTACCAAGAAGAAAAAACAACAAAATTGCTTCGAGAATAGGGTTTTACATAAACCAGCTTGTGAGCGACGGAGCCACACTTCAGATAGGATTTGGAAATTTGCCCTATGCTATATTAGAACATTTAGAAGATAAAAAAGATCTGGGGGTACATACTCAGCTGATTACCGATGCCTTTCTTCCGTTGTTTGAAAAAAATGTGATTACCAACAAGAGAAAGTCACTTTTTCCCGGCAGAGTGGTGGCTTCATTGTGCATGGGATCTGAGAAAATTTATCGTTACGTGGATAGTAACCCGATGTTTTATTTCCGTTCCTCGGAATTTGTGAATGATCCGACGGTTATTGCTCGAAATGATGATTTAATTTCCATAAGTTCAGCACTTGAAGTCGATCTTACCGGTCAGGTTTGCACAGATTCCACGGGATACACGTTTTACAGCGGAATTGGCGACCAAGTCGATTTTCTCCGTGGAAGCGCGATGTCTAAAGGGGGATTTTCAATCATTGCCCTTCCATCCACAGCTAAAAACCAAACGATATCCCGCATTGTATCCCATTTGAGTGAAGGCGCAGGTGTAGCTACTACAAGGGCTGATGTTAATTTCGTTGTAACGGAGTATGGAATAGCGGAATTGCAAGGCAAAGGGATATATCAGAGGGTCATGGAGCTGGCCCAGATCGCCCACCCGAAATTTCGCAGGGAACTTATAGAAGCAGCCAAGAAGCATCATTACATTTTTCCCGACCAACTTCCTCCATCTGAGGATGATCTTATGTTTCTCGAAAAATATAAAAGTACGTTGATATTGAAAAACGGAAAAACCATTGAATTCAGGCCTATTTTGCCTTCAGATGAATTTGGTTTTAGAAATTTTTTCTACTCTTTACAGGAAAAGACGATTTATTTTAGATTCTTTTATAAAATGAAACTGTTTTCACACGAAATTTTACAGAAACAGTGGGCCAGCGTTGATTACCGAAAAAATATGTCGATTATAGGGCTTTTCCAGGAAGGAGGTCATAAGGAGATAGTGGCAATTGGTTCATATGCAATGGAAGAAGATAAAAGAGCGGAGATTGCTTTTGTCGTGCGCGAGGATTGCCAGGGTATGGGTATTTGCTCTTATCTTCTTGAATTATTGGAAAAAATTGCCATTGAAAACGGTTATACCGGATTTTCAGCAACGGTGTTAAGAGAAAACACCGCGATGATTCATGTTTTTAAAAAAAGGTATCCTGCCTTGAAAACTTCAATGTTAGGTGGAAATAATGTCGGTATTCTTATGGAGTTTAATCCTGAATCCACTCGGGGGAAAAAATAAAAAGGCTTTAAATATTCATTTATTGGGCAACTTCCTGAAAAGTATTTGAATAAGCATTGGATTACATCGTTCCAAAACCTAATAGAGGATGTACCCGTTTTTCTAGGACAACGCTATCCATTTAGCGTGTTTGGTTTCTGGAATATTGATGCATCAATGCAGGGGGACTTTTTATCACCCCATCAAATTTATCTTGATAAAGTTGTATTTATTTTGATATACTAAAGAGTTGAAAAAAATATTAAAAATTGAAGTTTCAGTATTGTTGGGCTTACAAAAAAATTAAATGGTTCCTTTAGGGAAACAGTTGGGATAAGAGTGGATAACATAAAAACAAATCGGACTTTCGACGAGACAATCAGCAGTGAAAGATTAATATTTTAACGGAGGAAGACAATTGTCGTATACACTTGGCCAAGAGCAACTTGATAGTATGGAAGATATTTTACAGCGGAATCTGGTTGATATCGGTGTGCGTTGTGTTTTTTTGATCGACATGGCCGGCAACATTATTGCCAATAAAGATGATGGCAAAATAAAACACGATGTTTACTCTTTAGCGGCTCTTGCAGCTGGAAATTTCGGAGCAGTAAGCGCCATGGCCAAAATTATTGGGGAAGGTGAGTTTTCATTGCTTTTCCATAAAGGGAAAAAAGAAAATATACATTTCAATAAAATAAATGCAGATTTTTTACTGATTACAATCTTCAGCAATGAGATATCACTGGGTTTTTTAAGGTTAAAGGTAAATGAAGCTGCTGAAACGATAAAGAAAGTTCTAAGTGAAATTGATACACCATGATCTTTTTATTTTTACAGCATAACCGATCGAATTAATAATACAAAGCAAAAAAATATAGGTTTTTTAAATGGCGTTTGTGAATCCTAAAAGAAAAGAAGTACAGGTTAAAATTGTCTACTACGGGCCGGGAAGGGGAGGGAAGACAACAAACCTTGAATATATATATAAAAAATTCAATGCTCGGGTAAAAACCGAGATGGTTACGATCAAAACCCATGGCGACCGGACGTTGTTTTTCGATTTTCTTCCTTTTGATATCGGGAAAGTAAATGGATATGATGTTAAGGTACAGCTTTATACCGTGCCAGGACAGGTAAAGTATAATGCAACCCGAAGACTTGTATTAAGGGGGGTTGATGGTATTGTTTTTGTGGCAGATTCAATGATGGTAAGAAGGGAAAAGAACATTCTTTCCATTAAAAATCTGCAGGAAGATCTTGCAAATTATAAGAAAAGCATTTTCAAAATTCCCTTAGTCCTGCAATATAACAAAGTAGATCTTGTGGAACAGGGAATTCCTCTGACATCTGTTGAGACATTGCAAAAAGATCTCAACAGTCAGCTAAAGACATCGTCTTTTAAAGCGAGCGCGCTTAAGGGAACAAATGTTGTGCCAACAATGAAAAAGATTATTTCAATGACCATTGCGTCGATAGTAAAAGAGTTAAAATAGGGGGTAAATAATTAATGGGGCAAAATATCGATGATTTATTAGTCGATGAGATTGATGGACGGCTTGATAATTTATTTGCTGAGGATAAAACACCTCAAAAAGATAACGGGGAAAGCGATGATTCTAAAGAATATCCTCTCAAAGAGTTAAAAGCTGTTATTTTGTCCATCGATTGGGAGATCACTGACGATGTAATGAAGCGTCTGGCAAATCAAGTCGCTGGATTAAAAAAAAGATATAAAGATGACAAGATTGTCTTTATACTTCTCCAGCTACTGGGTTCAGTTGGAGAGTATATCAGGATAAGCCGAGGACAATCGCATCCGGATTCCTTTAAATTTCTTAATTCATTATTTAAAAAACTGGATAAGGTAGTTTCCACTAAGGACTTATCGGAATCTGAAAAGAAAAAGATCCTTGCTGTGGAAGTAAATAAATATAAAGTGTTGAAAGGTAAGCTGTCGTCTCAGGAATATGTTCCGCAAAAGAAAAAACAGGTAAAAACCGAAGTAAAAAAGGAAGATGGAAAGACCGATGTACTTCCTATAGAAGTTTTTGCCGATGCGATGGATCAGATCCGGCAGTTGATTCGATCAGAGTTCGATTCCCTGAGGGAGGAATTAAAATTAAGAAGAGAAAAAAAATAAAACAGCATTGGGACTATAAGTGAGGATCAACTTGTACTAAGACCTATGAGAGCCTGATGAGTTTGAACTTTGATGCAAATGGGAAATGTTTTGAAACGGGTACAAGTTAAAAGTAATTTTTTAAAAATCACCCATCGGAGGTAAGGCAATGAAAGCTTTATCGGGAAATATCTCATCTATGATCTTTAAACAGGCTATTGCAGGCGGCATGGGTGACATCACTTTAGACAGCAGTTTGCTGAATGTTTTTATGGAATTGGATGGCAAAAAGAACCTTGGAATAATTGCTCAAAAAACAGGTCTGAATATGGGGGAGATAAGGGATGCCATCTCCAGGCTTTTAAAACTGAAGCTCGTAGAATCGTCAACAGAGAATATTTTGATGGTAGATGATGATTTTATTTATTATCTAAACGGTCAATTATCACTTGCCGTGGGACCGATTGCTGAAGTTTTAGTAGAAGATGAGATAGAAAATATGGACCATGACATTTTAAAATTTCCGGCGTCCAAGGCAGCGGAACTTGTTGAGATGCTCGCTATGGCCATTGAGCATGAAGAGAAAAAATCTGTATTTAAGCTGAATATGTTGAATAAATTAAAAGAGAAAGGTTATTGATTCGTTTAAAGTGCTGCCGGATTTGTTAAAAAAGGAATATAATAATGATTGTCATTTGCGAGGAATGCGGTAAAAAATACAACATTGACCACTTGAAAATTAAAGGAGATAAGGCACAGTTTAAATGCAAAGTGTGCGATTTTATCATTACGTTTACAAAGCCTGTTGAAACCCCAGCCACTTCTTTTTCCAAACCGACGTTCGCAGAACCTGAGAAAGAAACCGATGTCAACAAAACAGTCGCCTATAAGAAAAAAATTAAGAGAAATTTTGCCGGAATAAAGAAAAGCTTTAATTTAAAGGGTCTTGGCTTACGCAGCAAAATGGTTCTGTTTTTCTTTTTTATTCCTATTTTTTTAATAATAGCAGCCAATGTGCTCTATTTTTTTCAGATGAAAAATCTTTCTTCTCTCCTTACGTCCGAAAGTTCAAAGATCGTTAATAACCTGGTTGAAGATAAGGTGGCTGATGCCGCAAGAAAGGTTGCTTCGCAATGTGCTCTCTATCTTGAGTCCCATCCCGGTTTGAAAAAAGAAGACTTTAACTACGATGCAAAATTTAAAACAATAGCGATACAAAAAGTGGGAATGACGGGATATAGCGTATTGTATGAAAAACCGGATTTAAAAGGAGTCTGGAAAACATGGGTCCATGTTAATCCAAAGATAATCGGTATTGATATGATCACATTAAAAAAAACTTTGAAAAAAAATTTTGCTGGTTTTTGGAAAGTTTATACCGGAGTAAAAGAAGGTAGAGAATCAAGGGGATATTACAGATGGTTTGAAAAAGACGGTACTTTTAGAGATAAGTTTATGGTTTGTACTCCTGTTGAAGGAACTTCTTTTATCATTGCCGCTACGACCTATGTTGATGAATTTACAAGCCCTGTTAAGCTTCTTAAAACCAGGGCAAAGAAGCAGACAGATATAACCCGAAATATTATTTTTGGAATATTCGGTGGAACTATTTTGCTTATCGGTTTTTTTGTTTATTTTTTTGGACATAGATTGGCAGGTAGAATTAAATCGCTTACCGAAGTGACTAACCGTATAAGCGTGGGCGAGCTGGATGCCGAAATAGAAATTACCGGAAAGGACGAGATAAGCGATTTAGGGGAGGCAATTTCAAGGATGCAGGAAAGTATTCGTCTTTCCATAGAGCGACTCCGTCGAAGAAGATCGAAGTAAATAATATTGGATCATCTCCCGATTAGTTGTAGTTAATTCAGACAAGGCATGTGAATCATCTTCAAGTGAGTCGGTGTGGTTCCGGAGGGTTCAAGGGGCCAAGGATTCCAGGAATCGAGTGATCCTCCACAGAACAGGCGGATAAAAATGCTAAAGAATTACAGAGAGTTGAACGTCTGGCAAAAATCATACGAAC
>CAJHXW010000167.1_pt1 | contig 14578 bp, 10 predicted proteins | sample 9198581 | NCBI WGS metagenome assembly CAJHXW01 (sample SAMEA7708328, study PRJEB35096) | sediment metagenome | biome: marine neritic benthic zone biome [ENVO:01000025]; feature: sediment [ENVO:00002007]; material: shallow marine sediment [ENVO:03000034] sea grass bed [ENVO_01000059] ...
CAGCGAGTTATCTCCTGTTATGCAGGCTTTCTTATCTTGCATAGAAATGGTATCCTGCGGGCAAACCCTGACACACTCTCCGCAACCTATACAAAGCTCCCGGTCTATAATGGTGGTGACTGTTCTATCCAATGTCATCTGTAAAAACTCCTTTTTTTTGTTCTATATTTATGTGAAACAGCATAACAGGTTTATAATTCGATATAAATGGCCTTTTGCATCCTGTGATTATTTTAAGGAGGGAAATAAAGATTATGATTTAATATCCTTTGATTGTTTTACCGGGATTTTTATTTTGAAGGTATATCGCAGGATGCTTTTAGGTTAAACTACCGTCTGTCCAGTTCTTTACGAACTGCTAGTCCAATTTTTTCAAGGGTGTAAGGTTTTTGAATATAGGCCCCAGCCCCCAGTTTTTGCAGGGTTTTGACTCGTTCAGATTCTGAGAACCCGCTGGCAATGACTGCTTTTTGGTCCGGTTTTTTTGCCGTGATTCTGCGGTAAGTTTCCAGTCCGTCGATTCCGGGATACATGACCATATCCAGTACAAGAAGATCCACCGACTCAGTCTGCATAAATTCTATGGCCTCCTCTCCACTGGTGACCGATATCACATCGTATCCTAGCTTGCTCAGCATTCTTGCCGCAATGTCCCTTTGTGTTTTAATATCATCAACCACCAGTATCCGTTCAGTGCCCAGATAGTCTTCAAGAACAACTCGACCGGGCACATCCGCTGCCTCTTCACGGGTGGCAGGCAGATAGATGTCAAATCGTGTTCCTGCTCCCTCCTGGCTGGATATATCCACATATCCACCGTAATCTTTTACAGTAGACCAAATGACTGTCATCCCCAATCCGGTGCCGCTGACTCCCATACTTTTTTTTGTATAGAAAGGTTCAAAAATATGCTTAAGGTCCTTTAGAGAAATTCCAATGCCTTCATCGACCAATGTAAAAACTACGTACTCTCCCTCCGGTATGGTCTCATAGACGTTTTTCGGTGAATCCAAGTATGTGTTTCCGGTCGAAAGAGTAACCAGCCCCCCTGAAGGCATGGCTTCAGCGGCATTAGACATTAAATTCATTATGGTCTTTGACAGGTGGGCTTTTGAGCCTTTAACGTTCAACAAGTCTTCTGATAGGTCAACCTTAAATCTTATTTTCGGATGATTGTTCTTGAGCGTGTCATGCTCAAGCGAGGCCAGATATTGGGACACGATGCTGTTCAAATCTATCACTTCGTCAGTACTTACCCCGCGGCGGGCGAGTGTGAGGAGGTCTTGAACGATTGCCGCCGCCTTTTGGCCCGATTGCTGTATTAAGTCGACAGTCTCTCGAAGGGGGCTGTCCTCGGGCAGGTCTAACAGGAGCAATTCAGGATAACTGACGATGCCGCTTAGTATATTATTAAGGTCGTGCGCCACACCGGCAGCCAGACTGCCAATCGCTTCCATCTTCTGGGCTCTTTGAAGCTGGGAAGATAGCTCAACCGCTTCTTTTTCAGCTTGCTTGCGCTCGGTAATGTCCCGGGAAACACCCAGTATCCCCGTTGCAACGCCATCTTTATTTCGTATAAAGGACATGGTCGCCTCTACCCACGCGTACGATCCGTCCTTGCAGGAATGCTGGATTTCCATAGTCTTGGAACGGTCAGGGTCGGAGTTGACATCACTCTCTTTACTTAATTCCTCTGCCAGGACCTTGGTAACCTTTTCCACTGAATCAGGCGATAGCGTTTTTTCAAGGCCCAATTCCATGGCCTCTTCAGGGGTAAATCCACGGATCTTTTCTACGGAAGGACTGATATAGGTAAATTGAAGTGAATCCAGATTAACGATCCAAATTATGTCCTTTACATTTTCAGCCAAAAGCCGATACCTACTCTCGGAGGCTTTAAGATCGGATGCGAGCTCCATGGCTTCTTGGTATTTTTCCTGGATTTTCTGATTGGCCTCCTGGAGATCTTCTATTGCTTGCCTATAGATACTGTGCCTGGAAAACAGTCGCCTGAAAAACGGGGCTTTGCCTCTGACATCCCAACTTACCCGGTACAGACACCCGCTGCATCCCTGAAGAGGCTTATCCGGCCATATCCTTTTACCATAGATTTCAGGAGCCACCTGACACTCGATTTCTTCAACACGGGCCATCGGCAAATTGAAGGCGGTGGGTATCCCGGCCAGAATCCCCCTTGTATAATCACAATCATACCGGGTTTTCTGTGTACTGTCGTGGTAGCGGTCTTCAAGAATCACCCAGTTGTCTCCCTGATCACGGATATAGGCGTCTCCATTTAACTTCAAAAGTTTGTTATACTTTGGGGCTTGGGAATATATGAGCTTTGGGTTCCCTATTAGTCTGCCTATACGATCCAGGAGCCCGAATGATTGAAAGCGTTCAGATGCAAAGGCCATTTTATAGACCGCGTTTTCGTCACCGAGAGTATCGATCATTCGAGCATACAGGACTTGTAAAAATGAGTGAGAAACCCAGTTATTTGTATCTGAAAGGTATTCCCCGTCAAGTTCAAGTTCATCTAAAAGGTGTCCGAGTGACCCGTTCTTGGCCTCTCGAACATACATGAGCAAGGTTTTGGTAATTCGGCAGCTGATTTCCTTGTCATGTGTTGAGTTCATTGGCCTGTTTTTGTGATGTAAGAAGAAATTTAAAACCGAGCTCTATAAAAAACCTATTTTTTATTTTCATTCAATGCTGCATGGGCAGCAGCCAGCCGAGCAATGGGCACACGAAACGTTGAGCAAGATACATAGTCTAGACCCAGTTTGTGGCATAGTACAATAGATTGAGGATCTCCACCATGTTCTCCACATATCCCGCATTCAAGATCGGGATTTACACTGCGTCCTTTCTTGATGGCAATTTCCATCAATACACCTACACCGTCGGGATCGATGCTAGCGAATGGATTATCCGGTAAAATTCCATTTTCCATGTAATCAATTAAAAATCCGGCTTCCGCATCGTCCCTGGAAATACCAAAGGTTGTCTGGGTCAGGTCGTTTGTTCCGAAAGATATAAAGGAGGCAAATTCAGCCATTTGATCTGCTGTCAAGGCAGCCCGCGGTATCTCAATCATGGTGCCGAATTTGTAATCGACAACTGTGCCTTGCTCTTTCATCACTTTTTTGGCTTCGGATTCGAGAATACCACGCTGTATTTTAAGTTCGTTGGCATGACTGGTGAGAGGAATCATCACCTCGGGATGAACCTCGACACCTTCTTTTGTCACCATGCATGCAGCTTCAAAGATAGCGCGCACCTGCATGATGGTCAGCTCAGGGATCTGAATGCCCAGGCGCACACCGCGTAAGCCCAGCATCGGGTTGTCCTCCCTTAAACTTTCCACCCGTTTAAGTATGCGTTCCTTTTTGCTGATTTGTTCCAACAGGTTATCAACATTTTCCAGTGTCCCGGCGTGCTTTAAACGAAGTTTAAGATCAGTCAATTCCCTCATGAGGTCAATATGGTTGGGCAGAAATTCGTGCAGCGGCGGATCGATGAGACGGGTAATCACAGGCAGACCGTCCATTGCCCTGAAAAGACCGGCAAAATCATCACGCTGAAAGGGAAGCAGGGCGTCCAGGGCCTCTCGACGTTCAATGGGCAGGTCGGTCATAATCATCTGATGTATATAGGGAAGACGCTCTGCGTCAAAAAACATATGCTCCGTACGGCACAGGCCGATGCCTTCGGCACCGTATTCGCGGGCACGGCGGGCATCGTCCGGGTAGTCTGCATTGGTCCAGACACCAAGGGTGCGAAATGAATCGGCCCACGAAAGAATTTTCATCAGATACGGGTCTTCAATATCAGGTACAACTGTCTTAAGTTTACCCAAATAGACCTCTCCGGCTGTACCATCAATGGATATCCAGTCTCCCTCGTGAATGATACTGTTTTTCACAAGGATCTGACGTTTTCCCATATCTATTTCAAGTTGCGAAACGCCGACGACGGCAGGTTTTCCGAACTGGCGGGCAACCAGTGCGGCATGGCTGGTACGACCTCCGCGACTTGTCAGAATTCCCTGGGACGCAAGCATGCCATGCACATCATCCGGCTTGGTTTCAGGGCGAACCATGATTACTTTTTTACCATCTTTAGCCCATTCTTCTGCTAAATCCGCATCAAGAGCGACTACTCCTATCGCTGCACCGGGAGAAACGTTGAGGCCGGAAGCAAGCAGTTGTCCTTTACTCCTTGCAGCTTGCGTAGCCTCAAGACTGAACTGGGGATGCAAAAAGAAATCCACCTGCTCAGGAGCCACGCGCAAAACTGCTTCCTCACGCGTGATCAGGCCTTCTTGGGCCATATCGACAGCAATACGCACGGCCGCCTGGGCCGTACGTTTGCCATCCCGGGTTTGCAGCATCCAGAGTTTGCCCTTTTCAATGGTAAACTCAACATCCTGCATCTCACTATAGTGTTTTTCAAGCTTATCGGAAATCTGCTCAAATTCAGCATAGGCGGACGGCATTTCATCCTTTAGCTTAGAGATATCATTGGTCAAACGGATTCCTGCAACCACATCCTCACCTTGGGCATTTATCAGATAATCTCCTTCAATGTGCTTTTCCCCGGTGGAACCGTTACGTGTCATGGCAACACCAGTGGCGCTGTCATCTCCCATGTTGCCGAAAACCATGGTTACGATGTTAACGGCTGTTCCCAAATCATCAGGGATGTTGGCGGCATTCCGATAGTCAATGGCCCGTTTCCCGTTCCAGCTTTTAAAAACAGCTTCTGTGGCCATTTGAAGCTGTTTATGAGGATCAGCAGGGAAAGCCAGACCGGTATGTTTTTTAAAAATGACTTTGAACTTGTTCGTTACCTCTTTCCAGTCATCGGCCGATAATTCCGAGTCGGTTTCAACAGCGGCTTTGGCGCGGGTTTCGGTGAGCACCTCTTCAAAAACTTCATCTGCGACCTCCATGACAACACTTCCAAACATCTGTATTAGCCTGCGATATGAGTCGTATACAAATCGTTCGTCGTCGGTTAATTTTATCATACCTTTGGCTGTTTCATCGTTTAGACCGATATTTAAAACAGTGTCCATCATTCCGGGCATGGAAAATTTTGCCCCTGAACGGCATGAAACCAAAAGGGGATTTTCAGGATCGCCGAAATTCTTTCCTGTTTCTTCCTCTATCTTCTTTAGAGCCTCCCTTGTCTGATCCCACATTCCCTCAGGAATAGTTTCCTTAGAATCAAGATAAGCATTACAGGCTTCCGTGGTAATAGTAAAACCATGAGGTACTGGTATACCTATGCGCGTCATTTCTGCAAGATTAGCTCCTTTACCACCAAGAAATCCTCGAACATCATCCCAATTTCCTCCAAGATATTCTTCAGCCTTGTCAACTTCATCAAAAAAATATACCCATTTTTCAGTCATTTTATACCTCCTGGAAAAGTTGATGAATCCTTAAATTGTTCACAAACGGAATATATTTATGACAAACAGTATAAATCTTTTTTTGTTTTGAAAAACTTGCCTACTGATAGCGGATTAAGCTGAAATTTCGTTTTGTGTGCGACAGCAGGAGAGATTACAATATGTGGTATCCCTCTGTTCATTCTCATCGAGATACCGGTATCTGAAAAATTGCTACCAAATATCGGGCACATAGTCAACAGGCCATTTTCATCTAGCCATCTATATGAGGCACTGTTCTTTAATAGAGAGAAAGAGGCAGAATCTGCAACTGACTCTCAGCCGTTTGTTAATCTAAATGATAAGTCGATATTTGGAATAAGCAGGCATCCATTTATTAGAACCTATCTCAAAAACAATCTTAGTGTCCATGGCGGCGTTATGGAACGGTTCAAAATGCTCACATACTACGCGTATGCTTGCTTTTTCACCGATCCACGCCTTGCCCTGAATCTCTAATCTTATTTTTGAGATAGGTTCTAATAGAACTCGATTTATTTATCTGCTTCATCTGTCATCCTCTCTGTATAATGAAGGTTTTTTCAGCCAGAAGTGATAAATCATCAATAAAGCAAAAAAGCAGGCCATAAAGGTCATCGGGAACCAGGAAAACGTGTCTATAAAAACTGCATTTTCAACATGTTCTGAATGAATGCCTTGTTTCTTGATTTTCAGCAAAAGGGCATAAAGAACGCCTAAACTGCCATAGGAAATATTATAGGACAGCCCTTTAAAACTCAGGACGGTTGCCCTCTGGTCAGATGATGTGACCCGATTGATATAATAGCTGACAAAGAAACCGGTGAAGTACATGGAGCTGAAAGTGACTAAAGCCGGTATCAATCCGGCATAGGGCCAGAAAAAACTCATAGTACCCAGACCTGTGATAGTTAAAAAAACTGTCATCCAGAGGGCATGTGATGGGGAGTTGTTTTCCGCTATTTTTTTTGCCATTTTAGGGATTATGAGTCCCAGCATGGCAACCAGTGATCCGATGATACCGAAGATGGATTCAGGCAGTTCGATCATCCTGTAATATTGGCTGGAAAGGGTGATGACCATTCTGATGATACCGTCAAATAGCATCCCAAAAAGTATGACGCACAGAGCAAAGGGGGTTTTTAAAATCCAGAGACCTGCTTTAAGGATTAAACCGAAGGCCTGGCTGATCTGTTTTGTTCCATAATCGGATGAAGAAGAATCACAAGCCGGTTCTTCCATTCGAAGGGTGGTAATAAATGCAAAAACTGCCAGAACAAGTGTAAGGTATAAAGGAAACCGCATGGTGGTTTCCTGAGACAGGGTGACTGCAAGTCCGAAAAACTGACAAATCTTTCCGAGCAGGACCGGATCATAAATAGCTGCACCCACACTCATGGCAACGATAAACCCGATGGATTGAAATCGCATTAATATTTCCAGCACTCTGCCCCATTGTTTAGGATCGCCTTCTGCGGATAGGGAATCATAGGCAAGTGCTTCGTCTGCCCCGCTGGCAGCTGCTTCTGCAAGACCGCTTAATACGCGGTTGACTAAAAAAACAATGAAAACAACCAATGGAACAGTTTTGGGTATAAAACTGATGATGCCGATCTCAACAATCATGGTGAATGTGGCAAAGACAAGCAGTCGTTTTCTTCCGATAATATCGGCCAGGGCACCTGAGGGGACTTCGGCAAGGACAATGGTAGCTGCCCAGGCGGCATTGAGGATTGAAAACTGTGCCACGGTCAGGCCGAAATCAAGGAACAGGATGGTAAAGACCGGATAGTAAAATCTTGAATTGAACAAAACCTTAAAGGCAATAAACAGACGGACGTTGGGAATGGAAAATGGAGAGCGATCTGGTGTTTTTGAGATTGTATTCAATTTCAGGGCTTTGCTATTTTGTCTGGGAAATCTTGTTATATAAAGGTGAGATATCCCTTAACGTGGTGACAACATTTTTCAGTGCTGCTAAAAACCGGTCGATATCTTCTTTGGTATTGTCAATCCCAAAAGAAACGACCAGTGTGCCCTGTGCATCAGCGTGATTAAGGCCCAACGACATCAGAACATGAGATGCCCTAAGGGAACCGGTGGCACAGGCGGATCTGGTAGATACGGCGATATTTTCATCATCCAGCATAAGCATCACACTTTCACCTTCAATGTACTTAACAGATAGCGATATAAGATTCGGCAGGCTATAGTCCGGGTGGGTATTGATGATGTATTCATCAATATAATCGGGAAGCTGTTTTAAAAATCTATCCTTAAGCCCTTTTAGGTGGGCAAGATTTTTATCCATATCTTGCCTGGCAAGGCGTGCAGCTTTGCCCATGCCTATAATCCCGATGAGGTTTTCCGCACCAGCTCTTTTATTGTGTTCCTGGACACCACCGTCCAGAATCGGAAATATACGGGTTCCACGATGAATATATAATCCTCCGATCCCGGTGGGACCGTAAAACGTATTTGACGCAAAACTGAGCAAATCAACCCCAAGTTTTTGAACATCTATCGGTACAACACCCACAGAATCAACGGCGTCCGTATGAAAAATAACTTTTTTCTCACGGGTAATTTTTCCGATCTCCTCGATGGGCTGGATGGTTCCGGTTTCATTATTGCTGTGCATGATTGATACCAGTATGGTTTCATTGGTAATCGCTTCTGCCACATCCTGCGGATTTATCCGGCCCTGTTCGTTTAGGGAAAGTGAGGTTGCTTTGTACCCCATAGAATTCAATCGGCGAACACTGCGGATAACTGAGTTGTGCTCAATGTTGGAGATGACGATATGCTTGCCTTTTTTTTCATTGGCAAGAGCCACACCCTTGATGGCATGATTTACCGATTCCGTGCCCCCTGAGGTAAATACGATCTCTTTTGGATTTGCACAGTTAATCAGATCTGCCGCAGATTGACGTGCTTGTTGCAGAACTTCGGCAGCTTCCTCGCCCTTTTGGTGCTGGCTGGAAGGGTTTGCGTAATCCTTTTGAATAGCCTCTATCATCGCATTTTTAATTTCCGGCAATATCGGATTTGCCGAAATGTGATCCAAGTTAATGATTTTCATGTTTATGACCCTTTAAGGTGTTTATTTTAGTGATGTTCGCTAAGGTCCGACTGGCAAGCTTCACAAAAGGTGACATCCTCTGCTATTTCGATATCACAATAGGGACAATAGCATTTTTCCCCATGGGCATGTTTATGTTTTTCAATGCGTTTTAGTTCCGGTCTTTTTTTCCCGGATTTTAGATCTTCATAATTTTTGATTGCCAGTTGCAATGCATCAGCACCCAGGTTGGAACAGTGGAGTTTATTTTTCGGCAGGCCTTCCAGGGCATTAGCAACGTCCTTGTTGGTAATCTTCTTTGCTTCATCAATGCTTTTCCCCATCGCAATCTCTGTAAGCATGCTGGAAACGGCAATGGCTGAACCGCACCCAAAGGTTTGGAATTTAATATCAGTGATATGTTCATCTTTTATTTTAAGATAGATGGTCATCATATCCCCGCAAATGGGATTACCCACCTCCCCTACACCATTTGCATCTTCTATTACGCCCACATTTCTGGGATTTCTGAAGTGATCCATAACCGTTTCATTGTACATAACGAGCGCCTCCTTCAAGTCGTGTTTCTTATCTGCACTATTATAATCATTTTTTCCTCATAGTAAAGTCAGGGGATTCCCCAGACGAACGGAGTAGAAATCGAAAAATTCCCAATCCATCATTTAAATTATTTCAGAAGTCAGGATTAGGAAAGAGTCTTGATTGGCGGGGAAATAAGAATATTTTTATAAGTGGCTGAGGGACCAGGATTCGAACCTGGGTTAACGGGGCCAGAACCCGTCGTCCTGCCGCTAGACGATCCCTCAGCAGATTGAAACCACTTATAATCAAATACACAAACACATGATACCAGTCAAGACAATTTCCATGTTTAGGCAAGGATTAATATAGATAGTCTGGATTCAAAATAACACTATTAATTGATCCAAATTAAAGATCTATGTCCTTGACCTAACCCCTCTTATTTGATAGAAAAACAGGACATGATAAAAGATTCCATAAAATATAAACGAAAACGGGAAGAAATGGTAAAAAGGCAAATTATAGCGCGTGGAATAACGGATGAAAAAGTGATCAGAGCCATGCGCAATGTCCCCAGGCATCTTTTTGTCAGCGAAGCTCTGACAGATCAGGCCTACGGTGATTTCCCTCTCCCCATCGGAGAACAACAAACCATATCCCAACCATATATTGTTGCCGAGATGACCCAGGCACTGGAGCTTTCTAAAGAAGATAGGGTCTTAGAGATTGGAACAGGTTCAGGCTATCAGGCGGCAATTATTTCTCAGATCGCATATCGTGTTTATACGATTGAAAGGATACACTCGCTTTTATTGAAGGCGCGCAGTCTTTTTGACAGGCTTTTATACCATAATATTATAACCCGGTATTCTGATGGCACTACGGGATGGTCAGATGAAAGTCCCTTTGACGCCATAATCATTACGGCAGGAGCTCCGTCAATTCCGGAAACACTTGTAAACCAGCTTGCCGAGGGAGGACGTATGGCGATACCTGTTGGCGATCAGTATTCTCAGGAATTGATTAAAATTCATCGAGGAAAAAATGGAATGCATAAAACCAGCCTGGGCGGGTGCCGGTTTGTTAAACTTATTGGTGAACACGGCTGGAGGGAAAATTAAATGCTTCGCCGTCTTTACGACTGGGTACTGCACTGGGCTGAAACACCTTATGGATCATGGGCGCTATTTTTTCTGGCCTTTTGCGAATCCTCTTTTTTCCCTATACCCCCGGATGTACTTCTTATCGCTCTTGCCATTTCTATTCCAAAAAAATCATTCAAATATGCACTGATATGTTCAGTTGGATCGCTTATAGGAGGGTGTCTTGGATATTTGATCGGATGGCAGTTTATGGCCGGAGTCGGGGAAAAAATTATTTCCTTTTACGGTCTTGGACAAAAATTTGAATACATTAGAGAGATGTACGTTAAATATGATGCATGGGCGATCGGTATTGCAGGATTTACACCCATACCCTACAAGGTCTTTACTATTTCTGCAGGTGCATTTAAAATAAATCTTTTGGTTTTTATTATTGCATCCATGGTTTCAAGATCTGCCCGCTTTTTTCTTGTGGGAGGGCTTATTTACTTATTTGGGCCAGGGATTCAATCTTTTATTGATAAGTACTTCAACATCCTGGTGGTTGTATTTACCTTCCTTCTGGTGGCAGGTTTTATCTTAATCCGGTACTTTTTTTAAATGAGGGGTCGGGAAATTTCACTTCAAAGGCATTTTTGATGAAGCGTTTGCGTTTTAATGATTGTCAGCGGTTTGTCTGGCGAATAGGCGATTCCCCAGACAAGCAGAGCAGAGATTCAGAAACTCCCCAGCCCGTCAGCTAACTGCACCTGGAAAATCCGCATGAATGACAAACCATACAGCCTTCTTCATGGGACAACACGCTGCTGCATTCCGGGCATACACCCATCATTGGTTTGCTTTTTTCTACAAAATTAGTATCGGTTATATTATTCAGTATCTGTGCAATTGCATCCGGGCAGGAAAGCACCTGCTTTCCATTTTGCCAGGTACAATGGGGGCATCTAATACCGATCAGCTGTTTAACAACAGCATCAACTTTTACTCCTGACCGCAATGCAAGAGATATCAGTCTCCCTGAAGCTTCAATCTGAGAAGAAGCACATCCGCCGGTCTTTCCCATCTGGGCAAAAACTTCGCACATTCCTTCCTCATCATAATTTACCGTAACGTATAGTTTTCCGCATCCAGTAGAGATGCGCTCAGTGAGTCCGCTGGTACGTTCCGGCCTGGGACGCGGCAGGATTTTTTCAAATTTGGTTTTCTCCTTGCCGATGTTCAGAACCTGCCGGTCTCTGCTTCCGTACCTGTAAATCGTAACCCCTTTACATCCGTAATTATGGGAAAGAAGGTATACTTTTTCAACATCTTCTTTTGTTGCATCGGCAGGAAAATTGACCGTTTTTGAAACAGCGTTATCTGTATATTTCTGAAATACAGCCTGGATTTTTACATGCCAATCAGGTGAAATATCATGTGATATCCTGAAAAGTTTTTTAATATGATCCGGAACCTTGTCAATATGCTGCAGGGAGCCGACATTGGCTATCTCACTGGCAAGCGCATTAGAATAGAATTTTTCCTTTTTTGCCATTTTAACAAACAACGGATGCATTTCATATAGAGATTTTCCGTCAAGCACATGCCTTTCATGGGATACAGCAAAAATTGGTTCTATGCCACCTGAAGCGCCGGCAATTATGCTGATGGTTCCGGTGGGGGCAATGGTAGTCGTGGTTGCATTTCTCATGTATGGAGTGGAGGAATTATCAAATACACTTTTTGGGTATGCCGGAAAATTTCCTCGCTTTTTTGCCAGCGTTGCAGATGCATTTTTTGATTCTTGCGAAATAAGAGACATAACCTTTTCTGCCTGGGAAACTGCCTCATCGGAATCGTAGGCAATTCCCAACTGCAAAAGCATATCAGCAAAACCCATCACACCAAGACCGATTTTTCGGGTTTTTTTAGTCATTTCTTCTATAAGGTCAAGAGGGTAATTATTGACTTCGATTACATTGTCGAGAAAATGAACGGCATCGGACACTGTTTTTTTAAGACGATTGGCATTCAGCTGATTATTAGTGATCATTTTTGAAAGGTTAATGGAACCGAGAGTGCAAGATTCATAAGGCAAAAGAGGTTGCTCTCCGCAAGGATTGGTTGCTTCTATGTTTCCTATAACAGGTGTTGGATTATTTCGATTTACGTTATCAATAAAAATGATGCCAGGCTCACCTGTACGCCACGCAGAATCTACAATTGTTTCAAAAATTTTACTTGCAGAGACACGCCTTGAAACTTTTTCTGTCCTTGGATTTATAAGATCATAGTCTGTATTATTTTTAAGCGCATCCATAAAAACATCGGTCAGTGCAACGGATATATTAAAATTATTCAGATGATCATGATCATTTTTTGACCTGATGAAGGCTTCTATATCGGGGTGATCGACACGCAGTACCCCCATATTTGCACCTCTGCGGGTTCCACCCTGTTTGACGGTTTCAGTCGCCCCGTCAAAAACAGACATAAATGAAAGCGGACCGCTTGAAACACCGGCCGTTGATAAAACCACATCTTTTGCAGGACGAATTCGGGAAAAAGAAAATCCTGTTCCTCCCCCGCTTTTATGTATCATTGCTGTGTGTTTCAATGTCTCAAAAATACTTTCCATAGAGTCTTCAATAGGAAGAACAAAACATGCTGCAAGCTGCCCTAAACGTCTGCCGGCGTTCATAAGAGTGGGTGAATTGGGCAAAAACCACATGTTAGATAGTATTTTAAGAAATTTTTTTTCTGTTTTTTCAACATCTGCATCGCTTTCAAAGATGGCATCTGCTTCGGCAACACTTTTTGCTACCCTGGTAAACAGCTCTTCGATCGTCTCTACTATATTGCCGTTGCTGTCCTTTTTTAAATAACGCTTTTCAATCACAACTTTGGCATTTTCTGAAAGTGATATTTTCATGTCTATGGTATGTCTGATGAGCCAGCTATTTGTATTTCAAAGCCGCAGGTAGTATTCATTTGTCTTTTATGCCGAATTTTTCTTTTAATTTCATGTTTACCAAAGGAGGAACCATGCCACTCACGTCCCCGCCGAATCGGACTGCTTCTTTTATTATTGACGAACTGGTGAAAATCCAGCGGAGGCCAGTCATAAGAAAAACGGTTTGAATTTCTTTATTTAAACGGCGATTCATCAGCGCCATTTGAAACTCATACTCAAAATCAGATACAGCGCGCATTCCACGAAGTAATGAACAAGCTTTCTTTTGAGCCGCATAATCTACCAGAAGCCCGTCAGAGGTATCCAGTTCAACATTTGGAAAATCTTTCATACTTTTTTCAAGCATATCCATTCTTTCTTCAATGGTAAATAGAGAATCCTTGCCGGGGTTGCATAAAATAGCAACAATGATTTTATCAAAAATCTTTAGTCCTCGCTTAAGAATATCAAGATGCCCATTTGTAACAGGATCAAATGAGCCAGGATATATGGCAACTTTTTTCATTTAGTAAGCGTTCCTTTTATTATTTCATAGCATTTGGCGTAAGTTATTAATGACACTTTTTATAATTCATCTAAATCATATCATATATTTTAAAAACGAAACAAGCGTTTTTCCGTATTTTCTCTGGTCTGTGATTTCAAAAACCGCCGGTTCTTTTGGAATCGGTTCCCGCAAAGAATGCTCGACAATGATTAGGCATTCTTTTTCCATACAGCAGCTAAGGTTAAGATTGATCAAAGCCGGTTTTAAATAACTCTTTTCATAAGGCGGATCCATAAAAACAAGGTTAAATGGGGGATTTGACCGTTCAATGCTAGTTAAGTTTTTGGTTACATCCCACTTGATCACTTTGGCCCTGTCGTCAAGATGGCATGATTTAATATTTTCTCTTATTGCCGAAACAGCGTTTTTAGAGTTGTCAATGAATACGGCAAGCTTCGCTTGTCGACTTAAAGCTTCAATGGCAAAAGCACCCGTTCCGGCGAAAAGATCCAATACGCACGCATTTTCGACATTAAAGGCAATAATATTAAATATTGATTCACGAATCCGATCAGAGGTTGGTCGTGTTTTCCTTCCTTTTACTGATCGTATTTTTTTGCCTTTTAAATTCCCACTAATAATTCTCAAACCACGATCCTTAATGAATCTTGATTATCGGTTCTCCTCCAGATTAGTTGATGAAAGGGATACGAGGATTCAAGGGTCAAGGGATTTTTTGGTGATTTGATAACTAAGACCTTTAATTTCTCCAGTACCTTCCTTTAATATCTTAACACTTGGCTGTTCACGGTTATCTAATTCTTAAGCATTTTACTCGGACCCCCGGCTCCTTGAACCCTTCTGATCTTATTATTTCAATTTTTTTATTTTCTTATGCAGATAACTCCTTCCCACCCCTATTGTTTTTGCTGTTTTTGTTATATTGTTATTATTTGAATTTAGCTTTTTTAGTATAAATTCTTTTTCAAAG